>Ga0207428_10000148_pt1 | contig 95185 bp, 85 predicted proteins | sample RhiMethybrSRZTD1_FD_187600 | JGI IMG/M metagenome (GOLD analysis project Ga0207428, IMG submission 187600) | Populus rhizosphere microbial communities from Tennessee, USA - Rhizosphere MetaG P. TD hybrid SRZTD1 (SPAdes) (version 3) | ecosystem: Host-associated > Plants > Roots > Rhizosphere >... | reverse complement strand
CTGGATGCGCTGTTTTCGGGGCTCAATCACGTCGGCCTGCACACCCCCTGCTAACGCTTCGGCTTCGCCTCACGACTACGCCGCATAGCTCGGGGTCAAGGTGGTTCGCTACTCCTTTCCTCGTATGAGACTTTCACTCACGACTCCGCGCCGGTTTATCCCGACGCTCAGATCCTTTCGCTCCCTCACACCCACCCGCCCTGCGCTCAGGATGACGGGGGAGTGGCCGCTTCGTTTCGGGGAGTTGTACTTGGTTTGCGCACCACTGCTTCCGTGACGATCCAGGCCGTGACCAGGCCGATGACGGCCGACGCGGTGACGTCGCTGGGCCAGTGGCGGAAGGCGAGGACGCGGGAGAGGGCGATGCCGGCGGCGAGGAGGAAGGCGGTCACGCGCAGGGTGGTGCTGCGCGCGCTGAAGATGAGCACTCCGGCGAGGGCGAAGGCGCCGACGGTGTGGCCGCTGGGGAAGGAGGTGGAGGAGCCGGGGGCGTAGTGCGTGGGGCCGAGCCAGAGCTCGGGGCGGGCGCGGCCGACGAGGTGTTTGACGATCTGGGCGAGGATGCCGGCGCCGAGGCCGGCGATGGCCATGGCGAGGGCGTAGGCGACCCAGCGCCGCTGGCGGTAGGCGATGCCGGCGATGAGGAAGAAGACCACGACCATCACGGGGTTCATGCCGCCGCCGAGGCGGTTGAGGAGGCGGATGACGTCTTCGGTGAAGCCGGATTGCACACCTTCCGCCCAGGCCAGCAGCGGCTGGTCGAGCAGCAGCCAGACCAGCGCTGTGACGATGATGCCGATGACGAGACGAATGGCGTCGCGCCGCCAGAGGGAGCGATCGAAGCGGACGGCGCGCAGCTGGTGCAGCGGCTCGCGCGGGTCGGCATCGGCGTCGGCGCTCTGGACGATGGCGAGCAGCAGCAGGCCGGCCAGGCACCAGAAGACGACGTCCCATGACGGCGCCTCTCGGCCGAGGAACGAGAGATCGTCGACGGCGATGGTCTCTTCGACCCACAAGCGGTTGATGGAGACGACCGGCGAGGGCCAGAAGACCGAGAGGATCAGCAGCGTCACGAACGCGGCAGCGGCGTAGCGTTGCTTCTTTTCAGAGGGCAGAGCGCAGAGGGCAGAGGGCAGAAGCTCGTCGACCCCGCTTCTGCGCTCTGCGCTCTGCGCTCTGCCCTCTTTATCTACGATAGACATCGAACCATTTCCCGATCATCCGCAATTCGCCGACGCGGCGATAGCCGCGCAACACATCGCGGACTGCATCGGCGTCCTTGCGCCGCGCGACGATGACTTGCGCATTCGAAGAGCGCAGTTGGTCTGCATCGACCTGCCGCGTGCGCGACAGCGAGGGATCCATGCCACGGACCCAGAGATGCGGACAGACAAAGAGCGCGATCTGCTCCGGCGCGACGTGCTGTTCTTCCAGGGCGCGCACGAGCGGGCGCGTGGAGGCCATCTCGTTGGCCATGGGCACGAGGAACACCGCCGCGTATGCGAGGGCGGCAACGGGCACGAGGCCGGTGGCAATCGTCGACATGAGGAGCCGGCCGCGCAAGGTGATGACGAGGGCCGCGAGCGCGGCCACGAGGAGCACGGCGAAGATTGCGCGCACGTCGAGGCGCGCAATCAGCGCCCCGTCCTCTCCTTTGAGGTGCCGCGGCTGCACGAGCAGCCCGGCGGCTCCGATGAGCGCGAAGAGCGAAAGCATGACCAGGTTGGCGCGGCGTCCCCAGATCTCGTCGCGTTTGACGAACCGGTCGTCGGACCGGCTGACGAGCCGGCCCACCAGCAACGCTACCGCGGGCAGCATGGCGATCATGTAGACGTCGAGCTTCGACGAGAGCAGCGAATACGGCACGAGCACGGCGAGCATCCAGCTCACCGCGAACGACATCCTGTCGTCGCTGCGCTTCCACACCGCCACGACGGCGAGGAAGAACCACGGCATGAGCGTGAGCGGCGCGCGCAGGAGATAGAACCACGGCGGCGATCTGTGCACCCAGGCGCCGACGGCGCGTCCCACGGTCTGCTTGTAAAAGATCTCGCGCCAGTACGGCTCGCCGCCGATGATGACCGCCGGCACGAGCCACAGCAGCGGCAGCAGGAGCATCGGCAGCAGTGCCCAGGCATCCTTCGCCACCGGTTTGCGTTTCGTGCGGATCGACTCGAAGGCGAAGAGCGCCAGGATGATCACCGGCGCCATCGGTCCCTTCACCAGGAAGGCCAGCCCCGTGGCGACGCCCGCCGAGACCGTGAGCGCGCCGTTCGCGCAGTAGATGCGGTACGCCGCCAGCGCCAGCAGCGCCGCGAAGGCGACGTCCATCCGCGCCGTCTGCGCGGAGCCCCACATGAGCAGCGACGTCCCGCAGACGAATGCGGCCATCGGTCCGCCGAAGCGATGCATGAGCCAGAGCAGCAAGACGAACGAGATCAGCGACGGCAGGACGAACGACCAGATCGAGAACACGCCGAAGACGTGTGTCAGCAGGTCGACGGCCCAGAAGTGCAGCGGCGGCTTGTGCGTGAAGGGCGAGCCGTTGAGCGTGGGGAGGAAGAACGAGCCGGCGCGCATCTCGCGGACGACCTGGCTGTATTTGGTCTCGTCGCCGATGTAGAGCTCGCGCTGCAGCGGCGAGAGCAGGACGGAAACGACGACGACGGCCAGAGCGATCGCGGGAGCGCGGCGCATGAGGCGCGCATTGTACGGGCAGCGCCCTATAAAACGCACCAACCTCTTTGTCAACAGCCATTTACGTCAACGGTCAAATCCGATTCCCGTTGGCAGGCGGAGTGCTAGAATTTCCTCGCGGATAGGTACTTTCGAAGGAGGACAATCGATGTCGAATCGTGCCGCTGACATTCAACGCATTCTTTCCGATCAGGATCCTGAGTTCCGTCAATGGGCGGACGAGCATCGCCGGTGCGAGAGCCGCCTGAGCGAGCTGACGTCCCGAAGCGATATCACCGTTGACGATGAGCTGGAAGAAAAGTCGTTGAAGAAGCGGAAGCTCCACCTCAAGGACCAGATGGCCGAACGAGTCCGCAATTACGATGCAGCACACGCCGTAGCATGAAGGCCGTCGCGTAAGAAAGAGACCGCAGACAGTTCCCTCAAGACACCGCCGATCCGCCTCAGGGGGTTCCCAACGGAACCCCCTTTGCATAACATCGGGCGCCGAGGGGACCAACCGATGCCGCTGCGAAATGCACCTGAGGGACGTCCGTCGTGAAGCCGGTGCGCCCGAACCTGCGCCGCGGGATCTACGTCATCCCGACGTTCCTCACCATCCTCAATCTCTTCTTCGGCTTCCGGGCCATCATCTACGCCACGCGCGGCATCGAAGCCACCACCCTCGGGCATGACGGCGCGGCGGCGGACTTTTTCGCCACGGCCTGCCTCTCGCTCCTCATCGCCGCCGTGTTCGACACGTTCGACGGCATGATCGCGCGCCAGCTCAACGCCACGAGCGAGTTCGGCAAGGAGTACGACTCGCTGGCGGACGTGGTGACGTTCGGCGCGGCCCCGGCCGTGCTGGTCTACGCCTGGGGCCTGCAGGTCTTCGAGAAGCTCGGCGGCGGCATCGCCTTCCTGTTCCTGGCCGCCGTGTCGCTGCGCCTGGCGCGCTTCAACGTGCAGACCGGCAAGACCGACTACCGCTACTTCGTGGGCCTGCCCAGCCCCGCCGGAGCGCTGACGCTGGCGTCGATGATCTTCTACGCCCCGGCGCCGGTGACGGACCGCCGCTTCGCCATCATCGTCATGGTCCTGACGATCTGCACCGCCTTCGCCATGGTCTCCCCGGTCCGGTACCGCAGCCAGAAGGGACTCTCGCTGCAGAAAGAGCGCTCGCTGATGTACTTCCTGGCCCTCGCGCTCATCCTGGCGCTGGGCTTCAAGTGGCCGCGCGAATTCTGGTTCGCGGGCGCGATTCTGTACCTCGTGTCGGGGCCGCTGGTGAAGTTGTGGTCCATTGCCTTCCCTGGTCCGGCTACGGCGGCCGTCGCCGAGGTTCCGGGCACGGGTGAAGAGGCGCCTCCGGCTGCCGTGCCCTGAGGCTCAGAGGCGCAAAGGCTCAGAGGCTCAAAGATGCGAGATCCACGGCAATCGCGCCTTTGAGCCTCTGCGCCTCTGAGCCATTGAGCCTCTGAGCCATTGAGCCTCTCGTGGTAAAACCCGCCGCATCATGGCTCACCCGAAATCCTCTGCCGGTTATCGCCTGGGCATCGTCAATCCGCTGACGCTGGTCGGGAACGAGATCAAGTCCATCCTCCGCGAGCGGGCGTTTCCGTACGCGAAGCTGGCGCTGCTCGACGCCATCGGCGAGGCGGCCGGCGCGTTGACGGAGATCGACGAGCAGGCGGCGGTGGTGGCGCCGGTCGCGCAGGAGGGGCTCGACGACCTCGACCTCGTTTTCTTCTGCGGCCCGGCGGCGGCGAATCAGGAATGGATTGCGCGGCATGCGGAGGATGACTTCATCGCCGTCGATCTGTCGCAGCCGACGATGTCGGAGGACGGCAAGCTGGCGGTGGCGGGCGTGAATCTCGAAGACATCGGAGCCGGCGACGGGCTGCTGGTCTCGCCGCATCCGATCGGCATCCCGATCGCTCTGATCCTGCATCAGATCGCCACACTCAGCCCGATCGAGAGTTGCACGGCCACCGTCGTCCAGCCGGCGTCGGAGTTCGACCAGAAGGGGATCGAGGAGCTGGCGCAGCAGACCATGAGCGTGCTGAACATCCAGTCCGTTCCGCATGACGTGTTCGATCGCCAGCTGGCCTTCAACCTCTACCCGGCCGCGGAGCACAACGAAGAGCTCATTGTGGCGCAGGTGCGCAAGCTCACCGAGGAACGCACCGAGCTGGCCATGCTCGTCACGCAGGGCACCATCTTTCACAGCCACACGTTCTCGCTGTTCGTGAAGACGCGCCAGCCGCTCGAGACGGCCGCCATCGTGGAAGCGCTGCAGGCCAACCCGGCCATCGTGATGCAGGAAGGCGATCAGCAGTTCGGCACGATCGACGCCGCGGGCAAGGACGAGGTGCTGGTGGCGGAGGTCCGCCCCGACGCCTCCATCCGCGGCGGATTCTGGGTGTGGGCCGTTTGCGATAATCTCCGCCGCAGCTCGGCGCTCAACGCCGTGCTCGTCGCGGAGAAGGCGCTGTTCGGCGCCGGCGCGGCGAATTAGTTTCCGGAGGAACGATGCAGGATTTCTACGAACCCAAGGTCGGCGACATGGCTCCCGACTTCCGACTTCCCTCGACGCGCGGCAAGGAGATGTCGCTGAAGGAGCACAAGGGGAAGGACGTCATCCTCTACTTCTATCCGAAGGATGACACGCCCGGCTGCACCGCCGAGGCCTGCTCGTTCCGCGACCACGAATCCGATCTCGCCAAAGAGCATGCCGTGGTCCTCGGCGTCTCCGCCGATTCACTCCAGAGCCACGACAAGTTCGTGGCGAAACACCACCTCAACTTCCCCCTCCTCTCCGACGCCACCGCCGACGTGGCCAAGATGTACGGCGTCTGGAAGGAGAAGAACATGTACGGCCGCCGCACCTGGGGCGTGGCCCGCACCACGTTCTGGATCGGCCCGGACGGACGGATCCGGAAGATCTACAAGAAGGTGGATACGGCGAAGCACGCCGAGGACATCCTGGGGGATTTGCGGGCGGCGCACAAAAAATAGTCGCAGAGGCTCATCGTCTCAGAGTCTCAGAGATGCTCCGCTCGGGCACCCTCTGCGACTCTGCGACTCTGAGACTCCGCGTTTGCGGTCACGCCCGCGCGGTCACGCTAAACCGCGCCAACCGCCTGCAAGCCTCCTCCAGCGCCGCAAAATCCTTCGCGAAGCAGAAGCGGAGGAGGCGGTCGCCGCCGCCGCTGGAGTAGAACGAGGCTCCGGGGACGGAGGCGACGCCGATTTCTTCGATGAGGGTCATGGCGGCGGTGCGGGCGTCGTCGAAGCCGTCGGGGATCTGGGCGAGCATGTAGTAGGCGCCTTGGGGGACGAAGGGTTGGAAGCCGCCTTCGCGCAGGGCTTCGGCGCACATGTCGCGTTTCTTCTCGTAGTCGGCGCAGAGGTTGCGGTAGTAGTCGTCGCCGATCTCGAGGGCGCGGGCGATGCCCCACTGGAGCGGCGTGGGCGCGCAGACGTAGAAGAGATCGTTGACCAGGCCGATCGGCCCGGTGACGCGGGCGTCGGCGGCGACGTAGCCGATGCGCCAGCCGGTGACGGAGAAGGTCTTGGAGAAGCCGCTGATGGTGATGGCGATCTCGCGGTCGACGGCGGCCATGGACAGGTGCCGGCGGCCGTCGTAGACGATGTATTCGTAGATCTCGTCGGTGTAGCACCAGGCGTTGAACTCGTGGCAGAGGGCGGCGATCTTTTCCAGCTCGTCGCGGGTGAAGACTTTGCCGCACGGATTGGAGGGGGTGCAGACGACGATGCCGCGCGTCTTCGGCCCGAAGGCGGCGCGCAGGGCGTCGAAGTCGATGGACCAGTCCGGGAGCTGCAGCGGCACGAACTTGGTCTCGATGCCGAGGACCTTCAGCGTGTTGAGGTGATAGCCGTAGTACGGCTCGAAGAGGATCACCTCGTCGCCGGCGTTGAGCGTGGCCATGGTGGCCGCGGCGAAGCCGCCGGTGGAGCCGACGGTGACGACGAGCTCTTTGGACGGATCGACGGAGAAGCCGTTGAAGCGCTCGCATTTCGCAGCGATGCGCTCGCGCAGCAGGTCGATGCCTTCGAACTTGGAGTAGGTGGCCTTGGACGAAGAGATGGCGTCGCAGGCGCCTTCGACGAGCTCGGGAATCGTCGGCAAATCACAGATGCCCTGGCCGAGGTTGATGCCGCCGACGCGCTCGCACTCGCGCGACATGCGGCGGATGTCGGACTGCACCAGTCCGCGCAGACGGTCGCTGATCTGATTCATGGACGTAGTGTAGCCTGCGAAAGGCAGTCGGCGGTCGGCGGTGGGCGGCCGGCAGTGGCTAAACCCTGTGTTTTCAATGGGGAATACTCATCCGTTGTTCGGCACCGCCAGTGCAGTCAGGGCTGGCCGGTAGCGCATCTCGAAAGGAATCAAGGTCCGTGAAAAACATCAAACTGCTCCTGCTCGCTGCACTGATCTCCGTCGCTTCGTTTCCGGCGATGGCGCAGCTGAACGATACGTACGTCATCGCCGCGGCGGGAAATCAACGCGGCGCGTTCGGCGCGCACTGGATGACGCGTTTCAGCCTCTTCAACCCGCATCTCGATGACACGCTGGTGGTGAGCGTGACCTTCCTCTACACGGGCGGCGCGCCCGGCCCGGAGAAGCTGATCGAGCTCCCGCCGAATTCGATGGCCTACTCGGACAACCTGCTCGAGGATCTCTACGGCATCGAAGGCAGCGGCTCATTGCTCGTGGCCACGTTCCCGGAAGACAATCCCGGCATCCCGGACGACGTCCTCTCGCGCTCGTTCCTGGTGACCTCCGATACCTACAACAACACGAGCAACGGCACGTACGGCCAGACCATCCCGGGCGTCTGGGCGGGCCTCTTCGACTACGACACCGACGGCATCAGCTCGGTCTCGCCGATCGTCCGCAACAAGGGCATCTGGCGCACGAACGTGGGCGCCGTGAACCTGGGCGCGTGCAGCGTCAACCTGTTCGTCAACGTCTACGACGGCGACGGCAACACGGTCTTGAGCCAGGCGCCGCTGCCGATCCCTCCCTACGGACACAACCAGGCGCCGCTGCCGGTGGAGATCGAAGTGGGCTCGGTGGAGTTCTTCGTCGACGACCCCTGCGCCGACGACGCGCAGGACTACGCCGTGGTCTTCCCCTACACCTCGACGATCGACCGCCGTACCGGCGACCCGACGTATGCAGCGCCGACCCTGCTCGCCAATCCGGACATCCTCTTCGCCAAGGGCCAGAAGATCGACCCGCACTCGATCGGCAAGAAGATCGACGCGAGCTACGCCCGCGGAGTCCGCGCCCACGCGCAGCGGATCGGAACGGCCAGCCTGAAGCGCAGCGCGAGCGGCTGGCAGATTACGCAGTAATTACAGCGGTACAGCTCCACAGCAGCACAGCTACACAGCGAAGCCAACCTGTGTAGCTGTGCAGCTGTATTGCTGTGCAGCTTTGCCGCTGTCGATACAATGCGCGCTCATGAGCGCAGCCATCACCGAGACCTCTCTCCCCCTCCCTCTCGCGCGCCGCGGCAAGGTGCGCGATGTGTATGAGCTCGACGGCGACCGGTTCCTGTTCGTGGCTACGGATCGCATCTCGGCGTTCGACGTGGTGCTGTCGCCGGGCATCCCGGACAAGGGAACGATCCTGACGCAGATCTCGAACTTCTGGTTCCGGCGTTTTCCCGGCGTGGAAAATCATCTCCTGGAGACGCGGTTCGAGGAGTTTCCGTCGGAGCTGCGCCGTCACGAGGAGCTGCGCGGACGGAGCGTGCTGGTGAAGCGCTGCGATGTGATCCCGATCGAATGCGTGGCACGGGGTTATCTGGTCGGCTCGGGCCTCAAGGAGTACAAGGAAACCGGGTCGGTGTGCGGCATCCGTCTCGACGAGGGGCTGACCACGGCCAGCAAGCTGCGCGAGCCGATCTTCACGCCGGCGACGAAGGAAGACACCGGCCACGACATCAACATCTCGTTCGAGGAGATGTCGGAGAGGATCGGGGCGCCGCTGGCCACGGAGCTGCGCGACCTGACGCTCTCGCTCTACAGCCAGGCCGCGGAGTATGCGTTGACGCGCGGCATCATCATCGCGGACACGAAGTTCGAGTTCGGGCTGCGCAACGGCAAGGTGGTCTGGATCGACGAGGCGCTCACGCCGGACTCGTCGCGTTTCTGGCCGGCGGCGCAATACAAGGTGGGCAGCAATCCACCGTCCTTCGACAAGCAGTTCGTGCGCGACTGGCTGGAAACGACCGACTGGGACAAGAATCCACCCGCGCCGGAGCTGCCCGCGGAGGTCGTGGCCAGGACGCGCGAGAAGTATCTGGAGGCCTATCGGGAGTTGACGGGGGAAGCGCTCGAGGTGTGATGGCAGGCTCAGCGCAGACGAGACCTGGCCGTTGGACGCTTCCTTGAACCTTACCGGGAGGCGCGTAGCCTAGCACAGGAATTGGTAGAAGCGCCACTACTGGTCATGATCATGCAACGCCGCACGCTTTTCCTCATCCTGGGCGGGATCGCCATCACCGTCCTGGTCGCCGTGTCCACCGGCGTCATGATCTGGCGCGTCGCCAAGCGGACGGTGAGGCAGCAGGTCTCCGAGGTGCTGGCGCCGCAGGAAAAAACCATCGACGTGGCCGCTCTCGTGACGCAGGTGCGTGAGCTGAACCGCCTGGAGACCGCCACGATGCACGTGATGCACGTCGGCCGCGTCTCGCAGACCTACAAGCTGGTCCCGAATGCGCTGGCCGGCGACGAGATCACTTTCCTCGCCGAGGGCGACGTCATCGCCGGCATCGACCTGGCGCGCCTGACGCCGCAGGACGTCTGGAAGTCGCCGGACGGCACGATCAACCTCCGCCTCCCCCCTGCTGAAGTACTGGTCGCGCGCGTCGACAATCAGAAATCGCGGGTCCTCACGCGCGATACCGGCGTGCTCCGCCGCCGCGACGTCGATCTCGAAACCCGCGCCCGGCAGCACGCCGAGGAGAACATCCGGAAGGAAGCCGTGAGCAAGGGGATCCTGCAGATGGCTTCGCAGACGGGCGAGAAGAAGCTTGCGGGGTTTTTGAATACGCTGGGGTTTGAGAAGGTGCGGTTTGTGTCGCCCCCCTCCCCCAATCCTGAGCGCAGCGAAGGATCACGTTAGCACCAACGAGGAGTGGAACTAGGGCACCGCACGTCGGTTCACGTGTCGCTGCTGCTAAGTTGATCCTTCGCTGCGCTCAGGATTCGCTTTGCGACCGACACCGCCCGCCGCAACGCCAGACTTTTGTTTTCCGTCTCGACGAACTCCGTGCCGGGGTCGGAGTCGAAGACGATGCCGGCGCCGGCCTGGACGTAGGCGCGGTCGTTGACGAGGGTGATGGTGCGGATGGTGATGCAGGAGTCGAGGTTGCCGGAGAAGCCGAAGTAGGCGACGGCGCCGGCGTAGGGGCCGCGGCGGACGCTTTCGAGCTCGTCGATGAGCTCCATGGCCCGGATCTTGGGCGCGCCGCTGACGGTGCCGGCGGGGAAGCAGGAGAGGAAGGCGTCGACGGGAGTGTGGCCTTCGCGCAGGTGTCCGTGCACGTCGGTGACGAGGTGCATGACGTGGCTGTAGCGCTCGACGTGGCAGAAGTCCGCCACCTCGACGCTGCCGCTGGCGCAGACGCGCCCGAGGTCGTTGCGGCCGAGGTCGACGAGCATGAGGTGCTCGGCGTTTTCTTTCGGATCGTCGAGGAGGGACTTTTCGAGCGCGACGTCTTCCTCGTGGGTCTTCCCGCGCGGACGCGTGCCGGCGATGGGCCTGGTTTCGGCGAGATCGTCGGTGACGCGCACGAGCATCTCCGGCGAGGCGCCGACGAGCGTGCACTCCTTCGTGCGCAGCAGGAACATGTAGGGCGAGGGATTGATGGACCGGAGCGCGCGATAGAGCGTCAGCGCCTCGCTGGTCGGATAGCCGGTCTCCCAGCGTTGCGAGAGGACGATCTGGAAGATCTCGCCGGCGGCAATCTCTTCCTGGCCGCGCCGCACCATCCGCTCGAACGCTTCGCGGGTGTGGGTGGAGCGGAAGGGGACGGTGGCCACGTCGGGCGGAAAGGCGATCGGCTCGACGCTGGCGTTGCGGAGGCGCTCGATGGCGCGGTCCAACCGGATGTTTGCATCCGCAAGCGAGCCGTCTTTGGTGAAGACGTTGGCGACGACGAACAGCCGTTGCCGGACGTGATCGAAGACCACGACGTTATCGAAGAAGAGCAGCTTGGCGTCGGGGATGCCGAGTTCGTCCGCGCGCGTGTCGGGGATGCGCTCGGACCAGCCGGCGACGTTGTAGCCGAAGTAGCCGACGGCCCCGCCGAAGAACGGCGGCAGCGCCTCCTCCCCTTTCACCCGCAGCGGCACCAGCTCGTCGTTGAGCAGGCGCACCGGATCGCTAACGGTGCGGTCGAAGACGAGGTTGCGGCGCGGCTCGAAACCGATGAAGGAGTAGCGGCCGAGGTTCTCGCCGCGCTCGACGCTCTCGAAGAGGAACGCTTCGCTGTCGTCGCCGGAGAGCGCGGCGAAGGCCACGAGCGGTGTGAGCGTGTCGGCGCTCAGCTCCCGCACGATGGGGATGACGTCATAGTTCTCAAAATCCATTCAATACCTTCATGAAGAGCTCGTGTTGGCGGACGGCCTGCGCGTGCAGCAGCTCCAGTCCGCCGATGCGGTGCCGCGCATCGACTTCGCGCGGCGCGCCGCCGTATGCGGCTTCGATGTACGTCTCGCACCGCGGGATCGTGACGTCGATGCCGGACGGCAGTGTATTGATGATGAGGTCTCCCTTAAAGTCCGCGACCAATTCGAGCGCCGCATTGCCTTTCGACACGGTGCGGTTGTAGACGGTGGCCTCGATGCCGGCATTCGCCAGCGCCACCAGTGCCGCGCGCGCGGTGCCGCCGGCGCCGAGGACGGCCGCGCGGTGGGCATCGCGCGGGAGCAGCGCGGCGAACCCGTCGACGTCAGTGTTGTCGGCAAGGATGCGGTCGCCCAGGTTGACGAGCGTGTTCACGGCGCCAGCCCTCTGCGCGTTGCTGCCGATCTCGGCATCGTGCTCGCGCGCGAACGCGAAGGCGTCGTCCTTGAACGGCGTGGTCACGCTGAGACCGCACGGCTCGCCGCGCAGGAAGGCGTCGGTGATTTCGCCGAATCGCTCGACCGAGGCGATCGTGTACGCGGCGGAGACGCCTTTCTCGCGGAAGAGGCGGTTGTGGATCGACGGCGAGAGGCTGTGCCCCGCGGGATTGCCGGCGATGGCGAAGACTTTGTCTGCGCTTTGCGGGTCACGGCCGTAGATGTCGAGCGCGCGTTGTAGTGTGAGCTGTCCGGGCGCCGCTACGTTTCCCGCTGCCACGAACGCAAGCGCTGCACCGCGGAATGGCGCGAGGATGCGTGAGTAAAGACCACGCTCGCCCATGCCGATGACGGAGAGCGCAGAGGGCAGAGCGCAGAGGGCAGAGGAAGAACCACCGGGCTTCTGCCCTCTGCGCTCTGCGCTCTGCGCTCTAAGAAGTCGTTCGTTGTCAGCGAAGTTCTGCGGCGTCGCGGCCAGCTTCGTGTGCGCGCAGCCGTACGCGAGCATCTTCTGCATGATCGATTCGACGTCGTGCATCCCTTCGTAGTCGTGATGGGAGATCACGGTGCGCTCGGGCGCCAGCACTTCGACGCCTTCGTGCCATTCGACATCCACAAAGTCGATGCCTGCCTGCAGCGCGCGTGCGATGTCGGGCACGCGTCCACCGCGATACGTGAGGATGACCGGCTTCGCCGTCGCGGCGCGGATGGCGTCGAGGTCGATGGACGGGAACCGTTCGGCGCGCACCTCGACCCCATCGTGCTCGAGGCGCAGGGCGCGGATGGCGTCGATCGCCGCCTCGGCGGTCTCTTCGTAGATCGTTACGAACAGCTTCACAGCATCTCCATCCGCTCGCGCGCGGCGTTGGCGCGGCGCGTGTCGCCGGCGCGCGTCCACATGCTCTGCAGGTTGGCCAGCACGCGCGCCAGGGTCTCGCGGCCGGTCCAGGCGCGGAGGTGCTCGCGGCCGAGCGTGGCCCGGCTGCCGCTGACCTGCCGCAGCAGCGCACCGATCTCGTTCATCGTCAGCGTGGTGCCGTCGTGAAAGGGATCGACATAGACCTCGTTGAGCTCGAACTGCACTTTGACGATGTAATGGCCCGGCAGGCCGACCCCGAAGGCGGTGAAGCCGAGCTTCGCGGCCACGTGCAGGAAGACGATCGACAGCGTGATGGGGATGCCGAGACGGCGGTCGATCACTTCATTGAGATAGGCATTGCGCGGGTCGTAGTAACTGGCCGTGTCGCCGCGATAGCCGTCGGCGTCGAACATCTCCGCGTGCAGATGGCCGAGGCGGAAGACCGGCGGCTCCCCCGGCGTACAGCGCTCTTCGACGCGTGCGGCCAGGCCATCCAGCTCGTCGAGATACCCGGCCACATCGAGGCGCGGGTACTCCTCGAGCGCGATGAGCAGTGCTCCTCGGGCGAGGTTGGCGTTCGTGATCTCGCTCTGAGAATACTCACGGAATTGTCTTCGGGCTTCGGCAGGGTGGATCAGCATGGTCTCGTTCGCAGTGTAAGTTAGGTCTTAGGTGTTAGGTCTTAGGGTTCAAACTTGGCGATATGGTGTTCGCGCGCCTAAGAGCTAAGACCTAAGAGCTAAGACCTACGACCTAACAACGCATGAAGACCGAACGCACCGAAGCCATCGTCCTGCATACCCTCGCCGTGCGCGAGCGGGACAAGATGGTGGTGTTCCTCACGCCGGACCACGGCAAGATGAAGGGCTGGGCGTATGGGGCGCGGGCGATCCGCAGCCGTTTCGGGGCGTCGCTCGAGCCGCTGGCGAAAGTGCGGATCGGTTACACGGAGCGGGAGTCGGAGGAAGTGGTGCGGATCGAGTCGGTCGACCTGATTCGCTCGCTCTTCCCGGCGCAACAGAATCTCCTCAGCAGCGTGGCCGCGACGTACATCGCGGAGCTGGTCGATACGTTCGCGCATCCGAGCGATCCGGCGGAGCTGATCTATCGCCTGCTCGACCGCACGACGGAAGCGCTGCTCGACGGCGCGCCGCCGTTCGCGGTGGTGGCGTATGCCGAGATCTGGATGCTGAAGCTGGCCGGGATCTTCCCCTCGCTGCGGTCGTGCATGAGCTGCGGTGGTCCGCTGGAGCGTCCGCTGCGGTTCGACGCCAAGGTGGAAGGTTTCGTCTGCGGGAACTGTGCGACGCGCGACGCGTTCGTGATCGCCAACGACGTGGCGCGTACGCTCGACGCCATCCTTCACGCTCCGGTCGGCGAATTCAGCGCGCCGAAGGAAGTGCTGTTCGAGATCCGTTCGCTGGCCGGCGCGCTGCGCCGCAATTTTCTCGGCTATGAGCTGAAGTCGTTCGAGGTGCTGGCCGGAGTCGCGGAATGAAGCGGATTGCACTCAAGCGTATCAGCGCGGCGCTGGCCGCGTGGACCATCGTGGCGTTGCTATTCGGCGGGCAGCTGGCGGTGGACTCGGCCTATTCCGGTCATCGCATCGCCGCGCCGCAGGCGATCGCCCTCGGATTGACCGGCTGGTACGCATGGGCGCTGCTCTCACCGCTGGTGATCTGGCTGGCGCGCCGGTTCCGCAACCTGGGGGTGCATGCGGTGATCTCCATCGCGGTCATGGCGGCGAAAATCGCCCTGACGTCCGAGGTGCTGCGCGCGTTCGGCGTTGGGCAGCGGTCGATCTCGCTGCTCGTCAACATTCCGATGAACGTGGCGGCGTATTTCGCCATCGTCGGCGTGACCTGGTTCATCGACGCCCGCGTGCGCGCATCGCGGCTCGAGGCCAGCCTCGCCGAGGCGCGGCTGGAGTTGCTGCGCAACCAGATCCATCCTCATTTTCTGTTCAACACGCTGCACGCGATTTCCGAGCTGATGCACGAGGACGTCGAGGCCGCCGACCGGATGATGACGCGGCTCGCGGAGCTGCTGCGCGCGTCGCTCGAATCGTCCGGCAAGCCGCAGGTACCGCTGCGCGACGAGTTGGGGACGCTCGAACGCTACATCGACATCGAGCGCGTCCGCCTCGGCGATCGGCTGCGTTATGAATCGACCATCGATCCACAGGCGCTGGATCGCCTGGTGCCGAATTTCCTGCTGCAGCCGCTCGTCGAGAACTCCATCCGCCACGCCATCGTGAATCGCCGCGAGGGCGGCTCGATCGGCGTGCATGCAGGCGTCGACGGCGCGAAGCTCGTCATCCGCATCGACGACGACGGACCGGGCCTCGGGGACCATCACGTCGAGCGCGTCGGCCTCGGGAACGTGCGCGCGCGGCTCGAGCAGATGTACGGCAGCGCCGCGCGGTTCGAGATCGCCGGCAATCAGGGAACGCATATCCGGATCGAGATTCCGCAATGAACCTTCGCGCACTCATCGTCGATGACGAGCGCCTGGCACGCGCACGGCTCGTGCGGTTGCTGCGGCGGCGCGAGGACGTCGAGATCGTGGGCGTGGCCTGTGACGGCGACGAAGCGGTGGAGATGCTCGCTGAGTTGCGGCCCGATCTCGTGTTTCTCGATGTGCAGATGCCGGGGCTGAGCGGGTTCGACGTCCTCGATGCGGTCAGCTCGCGCTCGAACGGCAACCGTCTGCCGGCCGTGGTTTTCACGACGGCGTTCGATCAATACGCGCTGCGGGCGTTCGAGGTCCATGCGCTCGACTATCTGCTCAAGCCGTTCGACGAGGAGCGGCTCTCCGCATCGCTCGACCGCGCGGCGGCGATGATCCGCGGCGCGCGCGCGGATCCCGGTCTGCGTCCGTTCCTGGAACAGATGGCGCCGCCGGAGCGCTTCGTGGTGCGGACGCCGGGACGGATCGTGTTTCTGCCGCTGGCCGAGGTGGACTGGATCGAGGCCGCGGGGAACTACGTCTATGTGCACGCCGGCCGCGAGCGCCATCTCATCCGCGGAACGTTGAAGGCGATCGAGTCGCGGTTCGCGTCACGTTTCGCGCGCATCCATCGCTCCGCCATCGTGAATCTCGAGCGCGTGCGCGAGCTCGCCCCGCGTGCGCATGGCGACTGCGAAGTCGTACTGCGCGGCGGCGCGCGCCTGCCGGTGAGCCGCACGTTCGCGGCGCGGCTGCGCGTGCTTCGTCACTGATCGCGTCCGGGTCGTCACAAACTCGGTCCGCGAGGGTGAGCGGTCGCTACCGTCACGTGCATGGACAAAAAGCGCATCGTCAAGGAAATCGTGGCCTGGCTTCTCGCACTGTGGCTCTGCTTCATCTTCTTCCGCGCCGGCATCGACAAATTCGACGACGCCAGCGGCTGGTCGCGCGCCTTCCGCGGCTGGGGCTTCTCCGTCTGGTTCCGCGTCCTGATCGGCGTGCTGGAAGTCATCGGCGCGGTGCTTTTGCTCGTGCCGCGCACCGTGGCGTACGGCACGATCACGATCGGCGTCGTCATGATCGGCGCAGCCGTCACCCAGCTCATGAGTCACCACCCCCATCCTGCGGCTTACGTGATGCTGGTTCTATCGACGGTGCTGCTGGTGTTGCGGCGAAAGGATGCGTGGCTGCCGGCCCGCTTTGGAGTGCGATGAGGCATCATCTCCAGCATGCGAAACCTGCTGCCGATCCTGCTCCTCGTAACCGCGTGCGCTACCGCGCCGGCCGGCGATCCACGCGCCACGATCAATACCATGCTCGATGACTGGCACGACGCTGCCGCCGACGCCGATGAGTCGCGCTACTTCGGGGTGATGTCTCCCGACTTCGTGTTCCTCGGCACCGATGCCACGGAGCGGTGGGACGTCGATGCGTTCCGCGCGTTCGCGCATCCGTACTTTGCGAAGGGAACGGCATGGACGTTCGTGCCGCGCGACCGTCATGTGATCCTCTCCCCTCGCGGCGACGTGGCCTGGTTCGACGAGAAGCTCGACAGTGCGAGCTACGGCGAATGCCGCGGCACCGGCGTGGCGCGCCGCATCGACGGAGCGTGGAAAGTCGCGCACTACAACCTCACCATCCCGATTCCGAACGATCTGGCGAAGACGGTGGTGGGGATGATCAGGGAGAAGAAGTGACGGGCGACATCCACTCCACGATCACGCCCGCCAGTTCCTTTTCCTTGTCGCGGAACCCGTGATCCGCATCTTCGAGGATCGCCAGCTCGGCGTTTGGTTTCTGGCCGAGGGCCTCGGCCAGAGCGGCAACGGTGCGGGAGGCGCTGTCGACGCAGTATTCGTCGTGTTCGCCGTAGAGGAAGAGGGCCGGTTTGCGGATGGCGCGGAGGTAACGGAAGCGGGGGCGGCGGGAGAGGCGGATGCCGTGCATCGCTTCGCGGAAGGGGAAGATGTTGTAGTCGCCGTCGGGGTTGGCCGTGTCGTGGAAGGACCGCCAGCTCATCGGCAGTTTCGAGAGCGACGAGGGTACGAGCTCTTCGCCGCGCCGGGCTTTGATCATCGCGCGTGCTTTGGTCAATGCGGACTGGAAACGGCGCGGGCCGAGGTCGTCGTACAGCATGCCGGTATCGTCGCCGCCGCCGAGGAGCACGTAGCGTTTGACGGTGTTCCGGGGCTTGTAGTGATCGTAGACGGCGATCTTGTTGGCGCCGGTGGAGTGGCCGATGAGGGTGATGTCGCGGTAGCCGCGGCGGCGTAGCTCGCGCAAGGCGCCGTCGATGTCGTGCACGCAATCGCGGATGCGCTCGTAGGAGAAGCCGCCCAGCTCGTCGCCTATACGACGCATCAGGTGTGCGCCGCGATTGTTGAACGGGAAGTAGGCGATGCCGGCGCGCAGGAGCTCGGCGGCGAGGACATTGGTGCGTTTCGATTCAAACACGGACGAGCCGCCGGTGCCGTGCAGAAAGACCGCGGCGCGGTTGGATTTGCGTTTCGGTTCGTAGAGCACGCCCGCCAGCGGAATGCCGTCCGTGGCTTCGAAGCGGACGAGATGACAGGCCGGCTCGAGATTCATGAGCGCATCAACGCGATCCCATCGAATCGCCACAGCCGCTCCTTGGTCACATGCGTTCCGCCGAGCCAGAGATCGGGGTCATTGACGGCGGTGTCGTCGACCGTTCCGCGCAGCACGTTCTCGCCGGCAGGCGTGATGGTGCAGAGCGCCTTCGGCGGCTCGCCGGTGAGCGTGATGAGCGGCACGCTGCGCCAGGCCATCGAGCGCAGGTGGCGGAAGATCTCGGCGTCGCCGAAGCCGAAGCGCGGCACTTCGGCGTTGAGGCGGTCGAAGAGCGTGGAGAAATCGGTGAACCCGGCGGCGATGTGCCCGAGGGCGCGCTGCTCGATGGCCCCAAGCCCGTTGGTGAGGGACGGAAAGCGCGACGCGTGCAGCGTGAGCCCTTCGCGCAGGAACGGGAACTCGGGGACCGGTCGCGTGATCCACTCGTTCAAGGCCGTCGGATCGGACGACGTGTACGCGCTCCAGACGGCGGAGGCGGTCTTCGTCATCGCCGGCGTGACGGCCGACCGCGATTCGTAGAGCAGGTAGAGATCGCGCTCATCCTGCTCGCCGAGCGGGGTCGGGCACCACACGACGGACACCCGGGCCCTGGCGAAGCGATCGAGCAGATGGATGAGATGGACGAGGCAGTAGAGATCGTGCTCGAACCACAGCACGATCTCGCTGGCCGAGCGCGCCGCGTCGAGCGCCTGCTCCTGCTCCAGCAGTCCCGTTCGCACGCGCAGCAGATCTTCTTCATGCGCCTCGGCGATGGCACGCGCGCGCGTTTCGATCCACTGCGGACCCGGGATGACCGGCCCCGAGACGAGCGACTCGCGATAGGCGAGATGCTCGCCCGGGATGTTGCTGCGCTTCGCCAGCGCGGCCACGACATCGCCGTTGTGGATGTGAATCAAGGGCGCCACCGCATGCCCAACCACCATTTCGTTTCGCCTTTCAAGGGGCTGTCCAGGACGTACGCCGCGCCGATCGTGAGATCGAGCGCCGGAAGTTTGAGGATCGGGTCTGGGTCGGTGTGCAACTCCGCCTGCACGCCAGCGAGCGAGAGGAGCGTGCCGTCCAGCGTGTGGCGCTGATAGAACGCGGTGAACGGCAGGCTGGGCACGGTCGACTCAATGCGCCAGCCATCGTAATCGTCGCCCGCCAGGATGGCCACCGGCAATGCCGGGTCGAGGACGCGATGGGCATACGCGGAGCGAGGCAGGATCGAGGAGGCCAGCCCGCCGAGGGTGACGTTCGTGCCGCCGTCGCGCTGGTAACGCGCGGCGATGCGCATCGAGCCGGCCTTGTAGGAGAGCGTGGCAACGCCGCGGTAGTGATCGTCGTCGACGTCGAACCGGACAGCCTCGTCGAACGATGCTGTTCCCAGCACCTGCCGCGTCGAAAAGGCGCCGCTGCCGAACAGGAGATCGTCGGATAGCGCGCCCGCTTCGAAGGTGAGCCGGCTCTGCTGGAAATGGCGCGACCAGCGGGCACGCAGTTCGACGCCGTCGTTTTCGTCCGCGGAAAACGCGTGCGCGTGCAGCTCGATTGGCCATCCGCGCCACGCCGTGGCTAGGGCGATGCCTTCGGTTGCGTCGTCGCGGCCGAGCGATCCCATGAGCAGTGTGTCCAGTCTTCCGACGACATCGCCGAGGCGGATGCCGAGCTCGATCGCCTGCTGTTCGGACCCGAAGTTCGTCGACGTGAACCAGGCGAGCTCCTGCCGCCCGATGCCGTACGGCCGCGTGCTCACCGGTTGCGCGGTGAAGACCGGAGGCGTCGGTGGTTGCGGTGGAATGGCCGGAACGAGCGAGGCATCGAGCGTAGGCGGCGGCGGTGCTGGCGCAGGCTCGACTTTGTCGAGAACGCGCACGACGTAGCCGTCCGGATCGAGCGACATGAAGAACAGGCGGCCATCGGGGGATGGAGCCGGATCGAATGCGCCGCCGGATGTGCGGGTGATCGGCTCGCGGGTGTGATTGACGCGGTACAGCTCCGCGAATCCGCGCGAGAAGACGGTCACGACCAGTTTGTCGTTCGAGATCCATTCCGGCGATGCGGGATCGCCCGGGACCTCGACCGCGGTTTCATCCACGTACAAGGTCCACCGTCCGCCGCGATGGGCGACGTGCGCGATGTGCCGGCCGTCCGGGCTCACGCGCGGATGCGTGACGACGCTGTCGATCGAGGCTTCGCTCCGCGGCGTGACTGCGCCGCCGGCGAGATCCACTGTCACGAGCTGCGTTGCGCCGAAGCGGCTGCGCACTGCGATCGCACTTCGTCCATCGGGTAATGGATCGGCATCGCGGACGTCGGCGAGCTGGGTGATGCGGGTGAGCGAGGTGAAGTCCCAGCGGTAGAGATCGAAGTGCAGGAATCCCTGGGCGTCGCGGACGCGGTGTGCGAAGAGGAGAGACTTCCCGTCGCGCATCCATCGCGGACCGTCGATGTCGCCGCCGTCGGGCATCACCAGCGAATGCACGGCCTTGCGCGGCAGCGGTTTCGTGCGGATGGCGCGGACGTCTTCCGGATCGCGCGCCAGGATCTCCTTCACCCGCTCCTCGTACTTTTTCTCCTCTTCCTCGGGCGCGCCGGTGGACCAGACCACGAGCTTCTCCGGCTGGTCGCGATCGCGGACGACGACGGCGATCTGCGTCCCGTCGGGCGAGACCGCGGGATCACCGCTGGCGCGCGGCGTCTCCTGGAACAACGCGCCCTCGCGCATCGCGCTGCCGCGCTCGATCGTCATTGCCGAGGCCGTGAGCTCCGCCGTGAAACGCGCGTAGAGCCGGTCGGGCCGGTCGCCGAACACGCCCACGAATGCGTCGTTGAAGGAACGGCGGTGGCGCGCAGTCATCCGCGCCCAGAGGTTGCGCAGCGAATCGGGTCCGCTGCGCTGTTCGAGCCACTCCAGATACGCGGAGCCCATGAGATAGGCCATCGACATGCCGAGGAACCGGCGGTCGCTGTTCAGCTGCCCGTAGGAAGGAAGGCGCCCGTTCTCGGCCCAGCGGCGCAGGATGAGCGCGCGGATGGCGCTCGACGGACGGCCGGCGCCGGTCAACCGCCCCTCCACCACCGTGGCGTAGCCTTCCAGCACCCATCGCGGCGCGCGCAGCGTGATCGGATTGAGCGGCAGCGCGAACCGTTCGAACGTGCGCTCCAGCGGATTGCGCGACGGCCGCAGCATGTGCACGAGATGCGCGGTCTCATGCACGGCCAGCAGATCGATCCAATGGCCGTACGCGCCGAGCTGCTCGTCCGGACCGGGCGGCTCGGCGAAGAAAATCATCCGCGGCGTATCGAGAAACGGCCAGGCCACGCCGTTCGGCTCGGCCACAGGATTGATCACCAGCACGTCGATCGTCTGGGGCGGAGCGAAGCCCACTTCCTTCGACACAGCATCCCGCACCGACTCCAGCCGCTCCGCCGCGCGCAACGCCCACTCCTCGTACTCGCGCGGGTAATGCACGCGGAAGTGAGTGGACTCGGCGGTACGCCAATCGCCGGACGGACCTTGGGCGAGGGCCGGCAGGGCGAGGAGGAGGATGGCGATGAGCGATTTGAGGTTCATTCGCGGTTTCGTGGCAAGAGTCGCAGAGTCGCAGAGTCTCATAGACGCTCGGCCCGGAGATCTCTGCGACTCTGAGACTCTGCGACTTTGCAACTCCCTGGCGACCAACGCGACTCCGATGCTAGTGTAACGACCCATGTTCAAACGACTCGCTCTCGTCACTGCAACAATCGTGTTCGCCCTCGGCGCGACGGCTCAGAAGGCGATGCTGGTCATTCACGGCGGCGCCGGGACGATCACCCGCGCCAGCATGACTCCGGAGACGGAGAAGCAGTATCGCGAGGCGCTGGAGCAGTCGCTGCGCATTGGCCATGCGGTGCTGGTCAAGGGCGGCTCGAGCCTGGATGCGGTCGAGGCCTCGATCCGGTTCATGGAGGACAACCCCCTCTTCAACGCCGGCAAGGGCGCCGTGTTCACGCATGACGGCCGCAACGAGCTCGACGCCGCCATCATGGAAGGCAAGACGAAAAAGGCCGGCTCGGTGGCGGGCGTGACGATCATCCGCAACCCGATCAGCGCTGCACGCGCGGTGATGGAGAAATCCGAGCACGTGATGATGGTCGGGCGCGGCGCGGAGCTGTTCGCCACGAAGATGGGGCTGGAGATCGTCGATCCGTCGTACTTCTGGACGGAGCGGCGCTGGAAGTCGTTGCAGAACGAGCTGCTCAAAGAGGAAGGCCAGAAACCGAAGGCGGACCTCGGCGTTGCGGACGAGAAGAAATTCGGCACGGTCGGCGCCGTAGCGCTCGACAAGGCGGGCAACCTCGCCGCCGGCACGTCGACCGGCGGGATGACGAACAAGAAATACGGACGCGTGGGCGACGCGCCGATCATCGGCGCCGGCACGTACGCGTCGAACGAATCGTGCGCGGTCTCCGGGACCGGGCACGGCGAGTTCTTCATCCGCTGGACCGTCGCCCACGACATCGCCGCGCTCGTGCAGTACCGCGGCATGACCGTCCAGCAGGCCGGCGATGAAGTGATCCACAAGAAACTGTCCGCGCCGGACAACGGCGAGGGCGGCGTGATCATCCTCGACACGAAGGGCAACTTCGCCATGCCGTTCAACAGCGAGGGGATGTACCGCGGCTGGATCGGCGCGGACGGGCAGCCGCACGTCGAGATTTACAAGGATTAGCGCCCACCCTCTTGACGAAATCGAACGATCGTACTATTTTGTCTCCAGTACGTAAGGAGACAGCTCATGCCGTTCGCCGATCTCAACCCCAAGTTCCACTTCTTCTCCCCGGTTCAGAACCCGTCGACCGATCTCGCCGAGCATGTCGACCACGCCATCATCGCGCTCGACGGGCGCGCACCGATCGGCGGCGACTGGTACCTGGAGCAGCTCAATCCCGTCGACGCGGAGATGCTGCGGATCGAGCTGTGGGTCAGCGACCTGGCCGACTACACCTGCACGTACGGCTTCCTCGTCTCCAGTGAGAACGGGTGCGTGCCGTACGCGCGGGGTGAGCGGACAGTCGTCAACATCGATCCGCGCTCGCAGGCGCCGCAGAAGTGGAGCCCGGAGTTCCGCGTCGCGCATACGGAGCTGCTCAAAGACCTCCCGGCGTACGCGTAACGCGTACGGCTACAATGTCCGCGATGACCGCCACGGCAGCTGCCCCATCCACGCCAAGCCCCGCGCTCGCCCCCAAGGGTGAGCGCACGCGCCAGAGCATCCTCGACCGCGCCGTCGATCTCGCTTCGCTGGAAGGCCTGCAGGGTCTGACGATCGGCCGCCTGGCCGAGGAGCTGGGGATGTCGAAGAGCGGCCTCTTTGCGCATTTCGGCTCGAAAGAGGAGCTGCAGATCGCCACGATCGAAGCGGCCTCCCAGCGCTACATCACCGAGATCTTCACCGAGGCGCTGCGCCAGCCGCGCGGCTACCCGCGCCTCCAGGCCATCTGCGATTCCTGGCTCTCCTACATCCGCCGGTCCGTCTTCCCCGGCGGCTGCTTTTTTGCCGCGGCCTCGTTCGAGTTCGACAGCCGCCCCGGTCCCGTGCGCGACCGCGTACGCCAGATGATGGACGACTGGATGCACGCCCTGGAGCGCTCGATCCGGATGGCCAAGGACGAGGGGCATCTGAAAGACGACGTCGACCCTGCGCAGCTCGCCTTCGAGCTCAACTCGCTCTTCTTCGGCGCCAACTTCGCGTTCTACCTGCGCGACGACCAGCAGGCCATCGAGCGCGCCGAGCGGGCCGTGCTCACGCGTCTGCAGGCGCTGAAGAAATAGGCCTGAGAGGCGCAAAGGCTCAGAGGCTCAGAGCCCGCTCGACGCGAACGTCGGGGAATGCTGTCGCTGCGGCATCGCGTGTTTCGGCGTTTGCGAAAGCGCCGACGATCGTGGAGCCGGAGCCGGTCATCGCTGCCCAGGTTGCTCCGGCGTCGTAGAGCCGTTGTTTGAGGGCGCGCAGGCGCGGCAGCATCGCGAAGACGGGTTCCTCGAAGTCATTCGTGAAGCTCGTGAAGCCGGTGCGATAGGCGTCGATGCCGAGGGCCGGAGAGTAGCGGGTGATACGCGCGAAGGCGTCTTTGGTCAGCACGCGCTCCTCGGGGAGCACGAGCAGCAGCGGAACACCGGACCTCGCCGGCAACGGCGTGAGCACTTCGCCGCGTCCGGTGGCGTAGGCCGTGCCGCCGGCCAGGAAGAACGGCACGTCCGATCCGAGGGAAAGAGCCAGCGCCGGCCGATCGGTGCGATCGGCACCGAGTGCGAGCAGCGTCGCGGCCGCATTCGACGAACCACCGCCCAGTCCCCCACCGGCGGGGATGCGCTTGCGGAGTTCGACGGCCACGGGCGGCGCGCCGAGGAGCCGTGCGGCGCGCATCACGAGGTTCGTGTCGTCCGTCGGAATCGTCGGGTCATCGCACGTGAGCGAGAGCGCGTCCGACGCGCGGAACGTCAGCTCGTCATGCAGCGAGATGGTCTGGAACACGGTCTCCAGATCGTGAAACCCATCCGCGCGTTTCCCGGTGATGCGCAGCGACCAGTTGATCTTTGCGTACGACGTTGCGGAGAGAGCCTGCACGATGCGAGATCGTACCTTACGCAGATTTCACCAGAGACTACCTCACGGTTTCGAGATGCTCGATCTCGACCCGATCCTGGCCGCGTGTCACCACCACATGCGACGCCGGGAACGACGGCGGGTCGAAGGCGACCACGACGTCGCCGAAGGAGGCGCGTCTTAGTCCGGCGGGATCGACGTCGTATTGCACGTCCTCGCGCGGCGGGATCCCGGCGATGAGCATGGCCATTTCGGCTGGGGTGAGGCCGGCGCCGAAAAAGCCGAAGGAGCGGGCCAGGTCGTTGGCGTTGCCTTCCCATTCGCTGTTCTCGAGGCGGTTCTGGACGCTGACGTCGGCGCCGTTGGACTTCAGAGTCAGCGCGGTGGTGCCGACCGGCGTGTAGGCGGTGAGCTCCATCCGCTGGGCGTCGAGGATGGCCAGTTGCGCGCGGAACGATTGCGTCTTGCCGTTCGTCGTGGCGCGCACGCGCATGAGCGAACGCAGGCCATCAAACGTGGCACGGCGCGCACGCAACTGCTGCATCGCTTCTTCAGACGTCGTGGCGGTCAGCGGCGCGATGGCCACGCCATCCGGACGGCCCGTGCGACACGACACGAGCAGCGCCACCGCAACGACGGCCGTGGCCCACTTCATCGCTGGGTGGTGAGCTTGCCACGCTCGATCTCGGCGATCTTGGAGCGGAGCTTGTCGACGTCTTTCGATTCCGGATCGAGATCGACGGCCGTGCGATAGAGCTGCAGCGCGCGCTGCATGTCGCCGCGCTTGGCCAGCACGTCGCCGAGGTGCTCGTGCACGGTCGGATCGCGCGGCAGCAGACGTGTGGCGTCGGTGAGGTACTTCTCGGCCAGATCGAGCTGCCCGAGCCGGAAGTAGACCCAGCCCAGCGAGTCGATGTACGCGCCGTTGTCCGGATCCTGTCCCACGGCGCGCGTGAGCATCTCCTGTGCGCGCTCGAGATTCACGCCGTTCTCGGCCCACATATAGCCGAGGTAGTTGAGCGACGGCGCGTGCTCCGGATTCTTCTTCAGCACCTCGAGGAACACGGCCTCGGCAGCCTTGCGGTCGCCGGCACGCTCCTGCACCGAGCCGAGCTGGAACTGCAGATCGATCTCGTCCGCCTTCGCGCTGATCGCGGAACGGAGCAACGCGATCGCCGAGGGAAAGTCACCGGACTGGATATACGCCTCGGCGGTAGCCACCGTGTTGCGTGTGCCGAGCTTCACCTGCGCCGCCGCCAGCTCGCCGGCCTTCTCCTTCTGGCCGGCCGAAGCCAGCGCGGCGATGTAACGGGCGTTGACGAACGGATCGGAGGGGAACTGCTGCGCGAGCGGCGCCAGCAACGCCGGCGCGTCTTCGGTCTTCTTCTGTTTCTTCAACGCTTCGAGAGCGATGTTGATGGCCTGCGTGTTCGGCTTGTCATTGAAGACGAAGATCGTCTTGGCCGTCTCCACGGCCTTGTCGTAGTTCGCTTTCTGCAGCTCGATGAACGCCAGCTGCGTACGGGCCACGGCCACAATGTTCGGCGGGACATCGGCCATCCCCTGCAGCTTCGTGAACGTCTGCGAGGCTTCGTCCCACTTTTTCTGGCCGGCCAGGCTCAGTCCGAGACTGGTGACATAGTCGTAGTCGGTGGCATCGGTCTCGATCAGCTTCCGGAAGATTTTCTCGGACTCGGCGTACTCCTCGAGATCGTTGAGCGCCTCGGCGAGATAGAACTGCGAGCGCACGTCTTTCGGATCGGAAGCGGTGAGCGTGCGGAAACGATCGCGCGCGCCGCGAGCGTCTCCGGCGCGGAGCAGGAAGTAGGCCTGCTGCCGCTGCAGCTCGAGGCGCATCGGGCTTTCGGAGATGAGCGGCTGGAGCACGTCGGCCGCTTTCTGCCACTGCCCTTCCTGCTGATAGAAGTCGAGGAGCTGCATCGCCGCCGCGCTGTACGTCGGGTCGATGGCCACGGTGCGCTCGAGATACTGCTTGGCTTCGGCGTTGCGATCGAGCGCGGCCAGCACCTGCGCGTAGTTGAAGGTGAGGGCTCGCTGGTCCGGAGCCCGCTCGACCATGGCCGCGAGCACGCGCTCGGCGTCGGCGGTCCGGTTGAGGGAGCGCAGGATCTGCGCGACGGTAATGCCGGTGGAGAGATCGTCCGGGTTGCCTTTGTAGGCGGCCTGGAGATAGCGCAGCGCCTCTTCGACCTTGGAGCGGTCGGACCCGGCGCGATCCAGGAGCACGCGTCCCAGGACGCGGTTGCCGTCATAGAAATCGGGCGACTTCTGCACGACGGCGCGGAGCTCGGTTTCCGCGCGTTCGATCCGCCCGGCATCGAGCAGGATCATGGCGCGCTCGTAGAGCAGCACCTCGTCGGCGGGGTTCTTGGCGATCACCTTGTCGAGGCGGTTCAGGGCCTCGTCGTAGCGGCCTTCCTCGGCGGCCAGCTTGGCCAGAAGGAACTCGTGAAGCTCGGCCGGAAACTCCTGCGCCGCAACCGCGGTCGTGAGGGAAAGAACCGCCAGGAGGAGCGACAGCAGGTACTTCTTCATGGTTGTTTTCATCGTAGCACTCGGGCCCCGTGGACCCATCGAAGTCATCAGCAACGCAGGCTGTACGCCTCTGCTTCCAAAGGCACGCCCGGTGCCAGTGCCAAATCGGACACGTGCACCGTGACCGGCGACCACGACAGTTTGGACACGATTGTGCTAAAAGCGTCAACCGAGGCTAAAAAAAGCGTGAGTCTGGAGAGGATCGAGATCACTCCATTTGCAGTGATCGCGGGTGAGATCCTGCAGGACCGGAAGACGGGTCATCTGACCATCCTGAAGCCGCCGCTTCGCAAGGTCCTGTATTGGTCCCAGGGCGAGCTCGTCATGGCGGCGTCAGAGGCGGCCGAGGACTCTCTTGGCGACTTTCTGGTGCGCCGCGGTGCCATTGCGGCGGACCGGGCCGCACAGCTGTTCGGAGAGGACGCCAATGACGTGGTGGCGCGGGTGCACGAATCGGGCGTCCTGGATCTTTCCGCGCGTCAGGTGCTCCTGCGGGAATGGCTCTCCGGGCAGTTCATCCCGCTCTTCTCCCTCGACGAGGGAACGGCGCTCTTCACCGAGGACGAGCCGCTGCCGCCCGAGAAACGGATCTTCGTCCAATCGACGGCGGCGCTGCTGATCGAGGGAGTGCGCTCCATTACGAACGGCCTCGTCCTGCGGCGCTCGATCGGCGACTTCAAACGAGAGATCGAGCTGGCACGCGGGAGCCGCTTCACGATCGAGTCGCTGCCGCTCGCCGATCAGGAACGGAATATCGCCGCCAGCCTCACGGAGCCGGCGTCGATCGAGTCGTTTCTCAAACGCTATTCGGCGCAGTCCGTCACCGTGGCCAAGGTGGTCATCGCCATGATGGCCCTCGGCGTCTACGCGCCGGCGCGCGAACGGGCACCGTCCTCGACGACCGAGATGGCGGACATGCAGCGCGATCTGGAGATGCTGGCGGCGATCGGCTCGAGCGACCAGCGCTCGCTGCAGGCCGTGGCGTTCTCGCGGCGGTTGCCGGCCCTCGATCACTACCAGGTCCTCGACGTCCCGCGCGCCGCCACGCGCGCGCAGATCATGACCGCCGCCGAGATGCTGCGCCAGAAGTACGACCTGAACACGTTTCCCCAGATCGTGCGCGAGGCCGTGAAGGACATCCAGCGCCGCATCGACGAGGCAGCGGACACGCTCAAGGAGACGCCGCGGCGCGTGACGTACGACAAGCTGCTCCACACGCGATCGGGAGAAGGCGCGGTCTCCATCCAGCAGCGGCTCACCCAGCGGAACATGGCCGAGCTGAATTTCTCGAAGGCCAGGGAACTGACCAGCCACGGCGACTACTACGGCGCGATCGTGCTGCTCCGGCAGACCGTGAACTTCGCCCCCGATCACGCCGAGGCCTGGGCGCTCCTCGGCGCAAACCAGGAACGCAATCCGCGCTGGCGCAGAGACGCCGCCGAAAGTTACCAGAAGGCGCTCTCCATCGACCCGAACAACGTCGAAGTGCTGATCTCCCTCGGCGATCTCTACAAGGCCGAAGGCATGGTCAGCCGCGCCCAGACCTGCTACGAAGACGCCCTGAAGATCTCCAGCGAGAACCAGCAGGCGAAGAGCAGGCTGGCGGCGATGAAGAAGAGGTAGTGTAGTTAATCCTGAGCGGGGTGGTGGGCGGGTGTGAGCGAAGGATCTATGGAGCAGCCTACGCTGACCATGGCACGTGCTACGCAGGCTGCTCCGTAGATCCTTCGCTCACACCCACCCCACCACCCCGCTCAGGATTCACTACTGCTACATCAAATCCCGCATCAACTTCTCCAGCGCTTCCTTCGAAGGCCGCGTGCGCTCGATCGGCAACGTGGCCAGGGGCTCGTGGCCGATGTTGAGCATCTGGATGAAGTTCTTCTTTTCGGGGCGCAGGTGCACGAGGCCGGTGAGCATCTGGCCGGCTTCGGTGGCGCGGTGGAGACGCTGCAGGGCCTGCACGGGATCGCTGGGGTCGTAGTCTTCTTCGAGTTTCTTGAGCACGATGCGCGAGCCGTCGTGCATGGTCACTTCGCGCGTCTCGCCCGGCTCGTAGTCCACGGTGATCTCGTCGTATTCGGGAACGAAGCCGATCTGGTGCAGCAGCTCCTGGTGCTCCTTCGAGTAGGTGTAGCCCTTGGTCGACCCTTCGTGATTGTTGAACGTCACGCAGGGCGAGATGACGTCGATGACGGCCATGCCGTCGTGGGCGATGGCGCCCTTGAGGATGTTCACCATCTGCTTGGGATCGCCGGCGAAGCCGCGGGCGACGTACCCGCATCCGAGCTGCACAGCCAGGCCGCAGAGGTCCATGGGCGGCATCTCGTTGAGCACGCCCGTCTTCAGCTTCGAGCCTTCGTCGGCCGTGGCCGAGAATTGCCCTTTGGTGAGGCCGTACACGCCGTTGTTCTCGATGATGTAGATGATCGGCACGTTGCGCCGGACCATGTGCATGAACTGCCCGAGGCCGATCGAGGCCGTGTCGCCGTCGCCGGAGACACCGATCGCTTTCAGCGTGTGATTGGCGAGCATGGCCCCGGTGGCCACCGCGGGCATACGGCCGTGGACCGAGTTGAAGCCGTGGGAGCGCTGCAGGAAGTACGCGGGCGTCTTCGACGAACAGCCGATGCCGGAGAACTTGGCCACCTGCTCCGCCTTCACGCTCATCTCGAAGAAGGCGCGGACGATCTGGTTCGAGACCGCGTCGTGGCCGCAGGCGGCGCAGAGCGTCGACTTGCCGCCCTGATAGTCCGCCGGCTTCAGGCCGAGACGGTTTTCTTTGATCGCTTCGCCGGTACCGATCTTCAGTGTGCTTTCAGCCATGGGTTAGTCCTCCCCCACACGGGTCTCGCGCTGCTGCGGAACAGCACCGGGAATGAACGCCGCGGGCGCGGCAGCGAGGCGCGCCTCGGCGCGCACGAGCAGCAGCGGCCGGTCGTCCTTCGCGGTCGATTCCATCTTGAGGACGGCGTCCGTGATCGTACGCGCGTCGCACGGCAGGCCGGTGTAGTGCAGGATCTTGCGCAGCTTGCGCTGATCCTCGCCGAGCTCGAGGCGGATCATGTCCGCCATCTGGCCGTCGCGGTTCTGCTCGACCACGTACACGCGATCGTGCGCGGCCACGAACTGCTTGAGCTCGTCCGTGAACGGAAGCGCGCGCAGGCGGAAGTAGCTCGTCTCCATGCCCTGCTCGCGGCGCAGCTGATCGCGCGACTCCTCGAGCGCCCACGTCGTGGTGCCGTAGGCGATGAAGCCGATCGTCGTATCGCGCTGGTCGACGACCGGCTTCGGCACGAACAGCTTGGCGGTCTCGTACTTCTTGGCCAGACGATCGACCGTGTCCTTGTAGTCCTGCGGCCGCTCCGAGTAACGCGCGTGCGTGTCGTGACCGGAACCACGCGTGAAGTACGACGCGAACGGATGGTCGGTCCCCGGCAGCGTGCGCCACGGGATGCCGTCGCCGTCGACGTCGTCGTAACGTCCCCACTTGCCCTGCAGCTCCGTGAGCTTCTCGGCGGTGAGGACCTTGCCGCGCTTGATCGGCTTGGTCGGATACTCGAACGGATCGGACATCCAGTTGTTCATGCCCAGGTCGAGATCGCTGAGGACGAAGACCGGCGTCTGGAACTCCTCCGCCAGATCGAGCGCCTCGATGGCGAAGTCGAAGCACTCGGCCACGCTCGACGGGATGAGCACGATGTGCTGCGTGTCGCCATGCGAGAGGAACGCCACCTGATTGACGTCGCCCTGCGCGGTGCGCGTCGGCAAGCCGGTGGACGGCCCGACGCGCTGGATGTCCCAGATCACGCCGGGGATCTCGGCGAAGTAGCCGAGGCCGATGAACTCCGCCATCAGCGAAATGCCGGGACCGGCGGTCGAGGTCATCGAGCGAGCTCCGGCCCAGCCCGCGCCGAGCACCATGCCCACCGCGGCCAGCTCGTCTTCCGCCTGCACGACCGCGAAGGTGGCTTGCCCGTTCTCTTCGATGCGCGTCTGTTTGGCGTAGTCGATGATCGACTCGCAGAGCGACGATGACGGCGTGATCGGATACCACGTCACGACGGTCACGCCTCCGAAGATCGAGCCGATCGCCGCCGCGGCGTTGCCGTCGATGATGATCTTGCCCTCCGTGGCGTTCATCCGCTCCACGCGCCACCTGTTCTGCCGAGGCAGGTTCTCCTTCGCGTAGGCGATGCCCTTATCGATGGCCGCCACGTTGGCGTCGATCGCTTTCTTCTTCCCCTTGAACTGCTTGCCCAGGGCCACGACCGTCTCCTCGCGCTCGATGCCGAGGAGCTCGGCCACGATGCCGACGTAAACCATGTTCGTCAGCAGCTTGCGGAGCTTGGAGTCTTCGGAGAGATCGGCGGCCAGCTTGGCGAACGGTACTTCGAAGAAGACCACGTCGTTGCGGATCGTTTTGCAGTTGAGCGGCGCGTCGTAGATGCACAGCGCGCCCGGAGCGAGCGCCTCGACGTCTTCGCGTGCGGTCTGCGCGTTCATGCAGACCATTAGGTCGACTTCTTTCTTGCGGCCGATCCAGCCGTCCTTGTTCGCACGGATGGTGAACCAGGTGGGGAGACCGGCGATGTTCGAGGGGAACATGTTCTTGCCGCTGACCGGGATGCCCATCTGGAACAGCGAGCGCATCAGGACGTTGTTCGAAGATTGCGAGCCGGAGCCGTTCACCGTCGCGACATGAATGGTCAGGTCGTTGACGATCGGCTCCCCACCCGCTCCCACAGCTTCTACCGCTTCCGCTGCCATCAGGGTCTCGGACACACCGTTCTCCTTACGTACCGTGGAATGGACATGCCTGGGGGGAGGAGATATTCCATTTTGAGAGCGGCGGGATTGTACAACCGGTTCCTCGGTTCCTCGGAGTTCCTCGGAGTGGTCAGCTTGTCCACAGCAGCATTGCAGCATAAGCGCGAAATGGCCGCCACGCCTCGGCGCGCTTCAGAAGCTCGCGCTCGGTGAGATTGCCCGCGCTGCGCCGCAGAATGAGATCGCCCGCCGGAAACGCGTCCGCATCGCCGAGGCGCATGGCGATGTAGTTCGCCGTCCAGGGACCGATTCCCGGGAGCTGCGTGAGATCGCTTTCGCCGAGGACGATGGCTCCCGAGACCACTTCCCGGGCCAGGGTGCGAATGGTCTCCGCGCGTTTGCGCGGCATCCCTTCGACGGTGACGTCGGCCAGGCGTTGCGGGGTGATCGTGTGCGCTGCGGCGATGCGCCCGAGGACCGTACGCGCGCCGGCCACGCTCACCTGCTGGCCGACGATGGCGCGGATCGCGAGCTCAAAGGGATCCCAGGCGCCCGGAACGCGCACGCCGGGACGTTTGCGCAGCAGCGGCCCGAGCATGCGGTCGCGGCCCAGCACGGCGTGAATCGCGGCAGGATCGGCGTCGAGGCCGAAGACGCGCCGCACGCGCTCCGGCTCGGCGGTCGTGTGGACCGCGCCTTCCTCGTGCCACACGCGAACGCCGGCGCGGATGTACGTGTTGTTGTCGATAACCTCGAGGCCCGGAATCGCGCGCGCGCCGAGCCATGTGACCAAACCGTTCCAATCGAAAGGAGTGCGATACCCCTCGCGCATAATCGCCATGATGCAACAGACAGTGGAGAAGCTCCGCGCCTTTCACTCACGCCTCGTGCTGGCCCTGCACGGAATCTCCGAAGCAGACCTGAAGCGCCCCGAGCGCGAAGGGAAGTGGTCCGTCGCCGGCGTGATCGCGCACCTCGGCGATCTCGAGCTGGTCTACGCCGTGCGCATCCGCACCATTCTCGCGGGCGCCGGCGGGGAGACGCCGCTGCCGGCTCTGGCGCAGGACCATTGGGTCGAGCGCGTGCATCGCCCTCCGCATCGGCACGAGACGCTGTCCGAGCTGCTGGAACAGTTCTGGTTTCATCGCCGGATGAACACCATCCTCCTGGAGCGGCTCACCGAGGAAGAGCTGTCCCGCAGCGGCACGCATCCCGACTACGGCACGATCACCATCAGTGATGCCTACGCACGCATCGAGCGCCACGATGAAAAGCATCTCGCCCAGATCGAGCGCATCAAATCGACGCTCGGCCTCGCGGCATCGACGGAGCCCGACGTCAGCGGCGTCGTGGCTGGGAAAGTGCTCGCCGAGCGTAGCCCCGGCCCCGGCCTCAAAGTCCGCGAGCTGTGGAGCGAAGGTGTGAAGAAGGCGCTCGAAGTGGAGTTCGCGCCCGGCGCGCAATGGCCCGGCCTCGATCATCACGTGCCCGGTCCCGAGGAGGTGTACATCCTCTCCGGCGACTTCGACGACGGCGCCAATGTCTACCGGGCCGGAACGTTCCTCCATCACCCCGCCGGCAGCTCGCATTCGCCAAAGTCGGTGGAGGGGTGCAGGTTGTTCGTGTTCTATCCGGAGGGATAGCCGAGCGGCTTCATCCGGTGAGCAGTTTTAGGCCGCGTTCGCGTGGGAGTCACGAAGCGCGGCGTGTGGCTCGGACCGTCTTTGCGGCAGTCTTCGTTTTCTTCGGTGCGGCCGTGGCGGTGCGCATTGCCTTGATTGCTGAACGAAGGACGGTATTGACGGTGTCCTGGTCGAAAACCTCCGCGACATCCTCGTCGAGGAGGACCGCGCGCCGGTCCTTGAACTTCAGATCCATCCCCGCGTACGGATTGGGTTTCATCCCTCGGAAGAACTCGGGAGGATACTCGGGCAGCAGGTCATCTTCGAGCTCGCTAGATCTCTTCTTCATAGGCTTTCGTTTCCGAGCGCGTCAAGGGTCGTGCACTGATGATCCGGATGCGATCCGCCCGGTCAGTAAAGGATACCAGCAGCAGGCGGCCCTTTGCCGAGGCTCCGACGATCACACTCCGCTCTTCGGCTTCCGAATGAGAAGAGTCGAAACGCACTCTCGCAAGCGGATCTGCGAAGACAGTCTCCGACTCCCCAAAGGTCACGCCATGCTTCGCAAGATTTGCCCTTGCCTTGCGCTCATCCCATTCAAAATCTCTCATCTGTTTGTCCGCAACCAGAGGGAGTAGATAAACATTTGGACCCGTTCGAGAGCAACTAACAGTTGCTCATCGAGTTAGAAAGAGAAGGGGACGCGGCGCGGCACGCGATCTACCGACGACACGGCGCTCGACCTCCCACCCGGTATCATGCGCACCAATGCTGCGCACTATTTGGTTGGTGATCGTCGCCCTGTTCGTGACGATTCCGCTTTCGACGGCCACGATCTTCGTGGCCGTGTTTCGATCGACCTCGCCGATCATCGATTGGATCATGCGGACGTGGGGGCGTTTCCTGGTCCGCGCGGCGGGGATCGATCTGCGGACCGAGAACGTGGAGCGCATCGATCCGAAGCAGCGCTACATCCTGGTCGCCAATCACTACAGCTATCTCGACATCCCGTGCATCGTGGCGGCCATCCCCCAGCCGATCCGCTTCATGGCCAAGGTCAGCCTCTTCAAGATCCCGATCTTCGGCTGGTCCCTCGGGCGCGCGGGATTCATCCCCATCGACCGCAAGGACCGCCGCACCGCGGTGAAGTCGTTCGATCTCGCCGCCGACCGCATCCGCAAAGGCAACACGATCGTCATCTTCCCCGAGGAGGGACGCTCCAGGACACGCGCCATGCGCCCGTTTCAGCGCGGAGCGTTCCTGCTGGCGCTCAAGTCGGAGAAGACCATCGTGCCGATCGCCATCGACAGCACATTCGACGTCTTCCCCGTCGGCGCCAAGCGCGTCACCCCAGGCCGCGTCACCATTCGCGTCGGCACCCCGATCGAGACCGCCGGCCGCTCCCTGCGCGACAAGGGAGCACTGCTGGAGGAAGCGCGGACGCAGGTGGAGACGATGTTGTTCGGCGCGCCGGTGGTCACCGAACCCGCTTCGCCGCCTGTGGCGTAGCCTCAGAGGCGACTCTGCGCCTCACGATCCCACCGCCCGCAACGCCGCCCCGAGGTTCGTCAAATCCGTTTCCAGCACCGTCCGAACGTCGATCGTGAAGCGGTCGTTCTGGATGCGGCCGACGATGGGCGGGTCGTTGCGGAGGAAGCGGGTGTTGATGGCGTTGGCGTCGCCGGGGACTTCGATGGCCACGGAGGGGATGGTTTCGGTGGGCGTGGTGCCGCCGCCGAGGGCGCAGCGGCTGTCGACGAGCCGGCAGCGCGTGCCGCGCGCGAGATGATCGGCGCGCGTGCGCAGCACTTCGAGGGGCGTGGCCAGCATGCGATAGATGGGGATGCGCTCTTCGTGCTTGGCGGTGGCAAAGGCGCGCAGAGTGGCCGCCACGACCGCGTACGTTTCCTTGCCGACGCGCAGGGCGCGCATGAGCGGGTGGCGCCGGCACTTGGCGATCAGCTCCTCGGAGCCGAGGAGCAGACCGCCCTGCGAGGCGCCGATCAATTTGTCGGTGGAACAGGTGACGACGTCGACGCCTTGCGCAATGAGCTCGGCGATCGTCGGCGCGGACGCGAACCCGTAGCGATGGAGATCGACGACGCGGCCGCTCCCCTCGTCATAGAGGAGAGGGATCTTCTTGGCGCGCGCCACGTCGATCAGCTCCGGCACGGTGGGCGTTTCGGTGAAGCCGACGATGTCGAAGTTGGAGCGGTGGACGCGCAGGATGGCGGCGGTGCGCCGGGAGATCGAGTCGGTGTAATCGCGGGCCCGCGTCCGGTTGGTGGTGCCCACCTCGCGCAGCTTGGCGCCGCCCTGCTGGATGACGTCGGGGACGCGGAAGGCGCCGCCGATCTCGACGAGCTCGCCGCGCGACACCACCACTTCCTTGCTGCTGGCCGTGGCCGCCAGCACGAGCATCGTGGCGGCGGCGTTGTTGTTGGTCAGCACGGCCGCCTCGCAGCCGAAGAGGGAGTGGCACAGCGTGGTCAGGTGCTCGTCGCGGGCGCCGCGTCCGCCGTCGTCGAGATCGAATTCGAGGTTGACGTAGCCGGTGACGAGCTCCGCCGCCTCGGCCCAGATCGCGGCGTCGATCGGGGCGCGCCCGAGATTCGTGTGGATGATGACGCCGCTGCCGTTGATTGTCCGGTGCAGCGTCGAGCCGGTGGCCGTGGCCAGACTGGCGGCCGCGGCCGCGTGCGCTTCCGTTTCCTGGTATTCGGCACGGTGGGCGCGCAGGGCGGCCAGGTGCTCGGCCACGGCTTCTTTGACCCGCTCCCGGCCATATTCGGAAACAAGGGCCGCGAACGAAGCAGAGGAAAGGATTCGCTCCACCGAGGGGATCGTGCGCCGGGCGGAATCTGAAGCCCCCTCGGGCGATTTAGGCATGGGCGTATTCTAGAGGCAGGGCGCTCTGCCCCCCGCACGCGGCCCTCTGGCTTTTATGATCAAACAGGACGACGAGCTCGATAAGCTCGAAGAAGACATCCGGCGGCTGAAGAGCCGCTACGATCAGTTCTTCAACGGGATCCAGAAGCTGCCGCCGTCCTTCGAACGGACCCAGCTCGAGGCCACCGTGCACGAGATCAGCAAGCAGAAGATGCGCGACAACGGGCGCCGCTTCCGCTTCAACACGATCCTGTCCCGCTATAACCAGTACCGCGAGATGTGGGCGCGCAAGATGCGCGAGCGGGAGGAAGGTCCGCTCGAATTCCGCCGGCGCCAGGCAGCCATGGAAGCGGCACCGCTCGAGATTCCCGCTCATGCCCCCGTCCCCGCGACCGTAACGTCGGCTCCTCCCGATCCGTATGTAAAGATGACGCCGGGCGCGAACGGCGAGGAGCTCCGCAGGTTGTACGGCGAGATCGAGCGCGCGCATCTCGACATGGGGAAGCTGTCCAACGTATCGCTGGAACAGCTGGCGACGATGATCGAGAAACAGGGCGACATCGTTCGCGCGAAATACAACGTCAAGACCGTGGCCTTCCGCGTCGAGACCATCGACGGCAAGGTCAAGTTGAAAGCGAAACCACTTCAGGACTGACCGATGAAACGTTTGCTGATCATTGCCGTCGCTGCACTATCCCTGGCCGCATGCGCCGGTATCCGCGACTTGCGGACCAACCTGCAGACTGACCAGCCGTATGACAACCCGTTCTACGCCAAGTACCTCAACACCGGCAGCACTCTCGACGCGCAGATCTCGCAGACGCTGGCGGCGCTGCGCCAGAACCCCGGCTCCCCGGAGCTGCACAACAATCTCGGCGCGTTGCTGCTCGACAAGGGGTTTCCGAAGGATGCCGAACGGGAGTTCGAGCGCGCCGTCAACGCGAACCGGAAGTTTTTCCCGGCCTGGTACAACCTCGGCCTGGTGCGCGCCGCCGGCGGCGATGAGTTGGGCGCCCGCCGCGCCTTCACCCGCACCGTGTCGCTGAAGCCCGGCCATGCGCCGGCGCTCTTCCAGCTCGGCCTCGTCGAAGAGAAGCGCCAACACCTCGACCGCGCCGTGGAGCTGTACGCCAAGGCGTACGCCATCAATCCGGCACTGCTGCGCGTCGATGTGAACCCGCGCATCCTCGACTCGAAGCTCACGCACATCGCCCTCGTCCGGATGTATCCGACCGAGCACTCCCGCCGCAGCATGCAGTTCCAGGGCGTCCCGCCGGGCCCGGCACCAGCACCGGGCGCGCCGGCCGCGGCACCCGCGGCCTCGCCGCAAGCCGCGCCGCAGAACATCGTCACGCCGGCGGCCCCGGCCACCCAGGTCGGAGCGGAGCCGTCTCCGGTGCACGCTCCGTCCTCGGCGGTCGAAGCGCCGCGGCGGGGCGGCAGACTGAGAACGCCCGTGGAACCGCGGCCGGCACCGCCTGCGCCGCCCGCAAATCCGCCGGCCACTCCTCCGCCCGCGAATCCTCCGTCGAATCAGTAGGCCACGGGGCCGTGTAGAATCCGCGCGCTTTGAACGTCGCGCAACGCTCTTCTCTCCTCGGTTTCTCCGACATCGTCCGGATCCGCAACCGCGTGCTGGCCATGCGCGAGAGCGGCCACCGCGTCCTGCAACTGGAGGGCGGTGAGCCGTTCATGGCCACGCCCGGCTTCGTGAAGGAGGCCATGCGCGCGGCGCTCGACGCGAACCAGACGCGTTACGCGCCGTCCTCCGGCGTGCCGCAGCTCCTCGAGGCGCTGCGCGCCAAGCTGGCCCACAAGAACGCCGTGGAAGTGACGACGAACGACATCATCGTCACCTCCGGCGGCGCGCACGGCCTCTTCTGCGCCTTCCAGGCGAGCGTCAGTCCGGGAGATGAGGTCATGTTCTTCGCACCGTACTGGACGCCGATCCAGGACCAGGTGCGCTTCTCCGGCGGCGTGCCGGTGCGCGTGCCGTGGGACGACATTCGCGGGGGCTCGGGCGACGCCATGCGCGCCGCGCTCGAATCGCGCCACACGCCGCGGACGCGCGTCATCTACGTCAACACGCCTGCCAATCCGTCCGGCGACATGCTGACGCGCGAGCAGCTCACCGCCGTCGCCGATTTTGCAAAGGAGCACGACCTCACGGTCATCGCCGATGAAGCGTACGAGGATCTGATCTACGACGGCGAGCATGTGTCGATCGCCTCGCTGCCCGGGATGCCGGAGCGGACGCTCACCGTCTACACATTCTCGAAGAGCTTCTCCATGACCGGATGGCGCATCGGCTATGTCGTGGCGCCGCCGCCGTTCATGGAGTTCCTGCGCAAGCTCGTGCTCAACACCGTGAACGGAGTCTCCACGCCGACGCAGTACGCCGCGCTGGCTGCTGTCACTCACGACCCGCATTTCTTCGATTCGATCCGCGAGGAGTATCGCCGCCGCCGCGATCTGCTCGTGGATGGCTTCCGCAACGCCGGCTTCGACTGCCTCACCCCTCCCGGCGCGTTCTATGCCTTCCCCGACGTCCGCAAGCGCCTCGGCGGCGATTCGTGGAAGGCCATGGAGACCCTGCTCGAACGAACCGAGATCGCCTCCGTCCCCGGCATCGTCTTCGGCCCCGAAGGCGAAGGTCACTTGCGGATGTCGTTCTCGACGTCGATGGAGATTCTCGAGGAGGCCGTGGCGGCGCTGGGGAAGTTGTAGAGTCGGACGATGACGAGTCGCAGAGTCTCAAAGTCGCAGAGTCTCAGAGGTGTCGGTGGCAAGTGCATCTTTGAGACTCTGCGACTCTGAGACTCTGCGACTCCTTGAAAGCCACGTATGCCCCTCGAAACCAGAATCGCCCGCCGCTACCTGTGGGCCGCGCGCAAGCAGCGGCACACGGCCTTTCTGTCGGCGATCAGCATGCTCGGTCTGGCCGTCGGGGTAGCGACGCTGCTGATCTCGATCGCGCTGCTCACGGGTTTGCAGGGGCAGATCACCGGGCGGCTCATCGACTCCAGTCCGCAGATTCTCGTCGAGCCGACGGGGCAGAACAGTATCGATGGTGCGGATGCCGTGGTCGCCGCCGCGCGCGCGCTGGGGATGGCGGACGTGCGGCCGTTCGTGAGCGGGATCGCCTGGTGTACGAACGAGGACCGTTCGGCAGGGCGTCCGATGCGGGTGCGGTCCGCCACGGACAACATCGCCATCGTCCGGGACTCGCGCATTCTGCTGACGCGCGGCTTCGCGGCGTCGCTGGGAGTGGACGTGGGAGATTCCGTCACGGTCATCGCGCCCCGCACACGGCTCACTCCCTTCGGCCCGGTGCCGGTCATGAAGCGCTATCGGATCGAGCAACTGATCGTCTCGAGCGACCAGGACGAGACCACCGACGCCTGGCTGAGCATCGGCGAAGCGTCGAGTCTGTTCGGCACGGGCGGCCGGCCGACGGCGATCGAGATGTACGGCCAGCCGGCGCGCGCCGAGGACATCCAGGCCCAGCTGACGGGCCGCTTCCCGCGCCTGCAGTTCAAGACGTGGAAGGAGATCAACCGGCCGCTGTTCCTGGCGTTGCGGCTGGAGAAGATCGTGATGTTCGCCACGATCTCGCTGATCATTTTCGTGGCCGCGCTGAATCTGGTCTCGTCGCTGTCGATGCTGATCCTGGAGAAGCGTCCCTCGGTGGGCGTTCTGCGCACGCTCGGCGCCACGGAGCGCAACATCCGCTCGCTCTTCATGCAGCTCGGCCTGCTCATCGGCCTCACCGGCGCGCTCCTCGGCAACCTCCTCGGCATCGGACTGTCCTGGGCCGCCAACCGCTGGCACCTCGTGCCGCTCCCGGCCGAGATCTACTTCATCAGTTACCTCCCCTTCACCCTGGACGTCGAAGACATCGTGGGCGTGAACGTCGTCGCTGTGTTTCTGTCCGTCGCCGCGACCTGGTACCCGGCCCGCATCGCCTCGAGGCTCGACCCCATCGCCGCGATCAAGGAGGAGTGATGGGGTTAGAGGGCAGAGCGCAGAGCGCAGAGGGCAGAAGAAAAGACCGGCTCCGCCATCGTCGTGGCTTTCTCTTCTGCGCTCTGCCCTCTGCCCTCTGCGCTCTGCTCCTGGCCGCGTGCGCGCGTCTGCCGGTGAGCGACGAGGTGACGGTGGAGATCGAAAAGAACGATTGGGTGCGCGTGACGGCGCGGACGACGTTCAACGATGCCGACGTCAACACCCCGGCGCGTCTGGCGATCCTCGAATCGGGCCGCTTTGCGGCGTTGAGCGGCAATGACCCGTGGTCGGCGCGCTTCGGACGCGTGAACGCCGAGGATGACGAAGTCACGTTCGAAAAACACCGCGGCCAGCTCGAGCGCCTGACGCGCTCGGTGCGCATTCCGTCGAATCAACTGCAGCAGGTGTTCTCGGACACCAACATCACCGTCAACATCCTGAACGGCCCGGGATGGCGGGAGCTCGCGTTCATTCCGGGCGGGAGCATCCGGGCCACGCGCGAGCAGCGCAAGCACTTCGAGGACTCCCTGGGTTCCTGGAGCGGGGCCGTGGCCCGCTACTTCACGGCCGTCAACGTGCTCTACGCCTACCTGAACGCCAACCCGCATCGCGCGGCGGCGCTCTTCAACGCAGTGCTGAATGACAAATCCGACGACTCCGTGAATGCCATCGCCGAGGAGGAACAACCGTTCGTCGACGCCGTCACCATGGCCATGGAGGAGATCGGCACGCGGATGGACGAGACGGAAGACGGCGCCGCCACGTTCGGAGAAGAGGCGGACCTCATCTACAACGCCTTCCCCGCGCGCATCACCGTCCGCGTCCCCGGCGACGTGCTGTCCAAAGAAGGATTCGCCAAAGAGCTCGTGATCGGGCCGGTGAACCTCCTGGACACGATCACCTCCCTCGAAGGAAAGTGGATCTCCCCCGACCCGCTGGCCGCCCTGCTGCGCGAACAGCCTCCCACCGGTGAGCAACTGGCCCAGCAACCCCGCCAATCGACCCCCAACGTCCACGCCGGCGACATCGCCGACGCCATCCGCGAGAAACTGGCGCGCCCGAGAACGTACGTCGTGCGCTGGAGGGACTGACGCGATTACATCGCCCGAACCATCACTACCGCCGCTTCGCCGTCCGGGTAGTAGCGCTTGCGGATGTAGGACGTCTCGAAATCGAGGAAGCGGTAGAACTCCTGCGCGGCGCGATTGGACTGGCGCACTTCGAGGGAGATGGAGAGGATGTCGTTGTGGCGGGCGAATTCGAAGCAGCGCTGCATGAGGGCGTTGGCGATTCCCTGGCGGCGGTGGGCGGAGTCGACGGCGATCTTGTTGACGTGCATCTCGTCGAAGATCCACATGCCGAACAGGTAGCCGACCACGGCGCCGTCCTTCCTGGCCACGATGTTGAACCGGCTCAGCCCGGCGATCTCGGAGGCGAAGAACTCACGCCGCCATGGCGCGGGGAACGACGCGCTCTCGATGCGGTGGACGGCATCGAGGTCCGCGGACGTGGCCTCGACGATCTGGAGTGCATCCTCAGGCATTCTGTTTCTGCAGCAGTTTCACTTCCGCTTCGGCCAGCCGCACGTAGATCGGCGTGACGTCGCGGTATTGATCCCCCTCGCCTCGCTCGAGAATCCCGATGGCCCGCCGTGCGCAGCGCAGAGCCACGTTTTCGCGCTGCATGACATCGGCCAGGCGTACCACCCGCCGGTCTTCCGGAGCCACGCCGATATGCGGCGCGATCGTCTCGCGCCCGTCATCGAAGCAGGAGACATACAACTCCCCCCGCCCGGCATCGTCGACGATCGCCACCCGGCCCGGCTCGCCGAACGCCACCGCTTCATGCGTCGACATCGCGCAGACCGGACGCCCGAGGGCCATGGCCAGGCCCTGCATCGTCGCCAGACCGATGCGCACGCCCGTAAACGAGCCCGGACCGCGCGTGACCGCCAGCAGATCCAGCGCCCGCCGGTCGATCCCATTCTCGGAAAGCAACCAGTCGATGGCCGGCAACAGCTTCTCATTGCGCGACCCCTTCCCCTCCAACGCCACAACCCCAGCCAACGCGCCATCGCTGATGAGCGCGACGGAGAGGATGGGGAGGGAGGTGTCGGCGGCTAGGACGAGCATGGCGGTTACGGCTGCACGGCTCCACAGCGACACGGCTCCACAGCTTCAGGCTGTGCAGCTTTGCAGCTGTATGGCTCTGCAGCTCAGTCTTTCAACGCGGGCATCTGCAAATCGACGAGGTGGATCCCAATCCGCTCCGCCGTCTCCCGCGAGCGTTCGTCGCGATAGAACTCGCCGTAGTAGATGGTGCGGATGCCGGCGTTGGCGATGAGCTTGAAGCAGTTCCAGCACGGGGAGGCGGTGGTGTAGAGCTCCGCGCCATCCACGCCCACGCCGTTCTTGGCGGCCTGCAGGATGGCATTGGCCTCGGCGTGTACGGTGGTGACGCAGTGGCCGTCTTCCATCACGCAGCCGCCGTCCTCGCAGTGCGGCAGTCCTCGGATGGAGCCGTTGTAGCCGGTGGAGAGGACGGTGCGGTCCCGGACGATCACGGCCCCGACGTGCTTGCGCGGGCAGGTGGCGCGGGTCGCGGCCTGGTGGGCGATGCCCATGAAATACGTGTTCCAGTCGACGCGGGTCATGGAGCGGCGGATTCTAGCATTCGGGTCGCAGGCGCTTCGCGTGGACTGTCTTCCACGGTACATCCAACAGTTATTCGACAATATGTACGAACACATCACCGCTAAGCGGTTCGTTTATGTGGAAACAACATAAATCGTGGCTGGAAGTGCTTATTTTACGGGCAGTTACCTCATTGGACAGATCTTCCAATAATGCGCGTTTTTCGGTGAATTTTTCGTTGACTCCACATGACGGTTTCAACAGAATACGCGCTCCAACGGCCCAGTTCACTACTAGTTCACAGGGAGCTCTGAAAATGAATAAGCGGTATTCAACGATCATCTTTGTCCCGCATGCGCGGGCCAAGTTCCGAAAGTTGAAGGTGTCCCACCGCCTGCTCTTTTCGTTGATCTCCATCGTCACCTCTTCCCTCTGTCTGTCGACGTTCTTCTCCGTCCAGTACTTCACCTCCCTCTCGCAGACGCACGAGCTTTCGAAGCTCCGCCGCGAGAACAAAGAGCTCCAGAGCGCCAACGAGCAGTTCGGAAAGTCGGTCGAGTCGCTCCGCAATCAGCTCACCACCGTCGAAGACCGCACCCGCAAGCTGGCCATCATCGCCGGCATCACCACCCTCGATGAAGCGAGCCAGGGCGGTTCGGGTGGTCTGCGCAACGACGAAATGACCGTGAGCCCGTACCGCGATGACATCGACAAGATGAGCTTCCGGTCGCACAGCCTGGACAAGGATCTCGGCGTCCTGGAGCAGAAGTTCACCGCGCAGTCGCGCCTCCTTTCCTCGACCCCCTCCATCGCGCCCGTGCGCGGCATCCTCACCGACGGCTTCGGCGGCCGTTCCGATCCCTTCACCGGGGAAGCCGGACAGCACAATGCGGTCGACATCTCCTCCGCAGCCGGTGCTCCGATCCGCTCGCCGGCCGACGGTATCGTGGTCAAGGCCGAGTGGGCCAACGGCTACGGCCAGGTGATCTACCTCTCGCACGGCTACGGCTACTCGACGCGCTACGGTCACCTCTCCAAGATCGGCGTCCGCGCCGGCCAGCGCGTCAAGCGCGGCGATGTGATCGGCAACGTCGGCTCCACCGGCCGCTCGACGGGTCCGCACCTCCACTACGAAGTGCGCGTGAACAACAATCCCGTCAACCCCCTCGAATACATCCTCAACGCCTACTGACGAATCGCTTCACGCAAGGAGCGAGGCCGCCCGCAAGGGCGGCCTTTTTGTTGGGACAGCTATACAGCTCTACAGCTATACAGCTGCACAGCTTTACAGCTGTCTTATCCCACCCGCTCTTCTTCGCCCTTGGGCAGGCCCCAGCGCTCGGTGATGCGCTCGTGCGTGAGCCAGCGCTCGCAGTCGAGGGCGGCCATGCAGCCGCTGCCGGCGGCGGTGATGGCCTGCCGGTAGATGTGATCGACGACGTCGCCGCAGGCGAAGACGCCCTGGATGTTCGTCACCGTGGAGTGCGAATGCGGCAGGCGGATGTAACCAGCCTCGTCGAGGTCGATCTGGCCGACGTACGGTTGGGTGTTCGGGGTGTGGCCGATGGCCACGAAGAGGCCCTGCGTCTTGAATTCCGTGCTCACGTTCGTCTTCAGGTTGCGGAGCGTGAGCGCCGTGACGCCGTGCTCTTTCGACCCGTGCACTTCATCGACGGTCGTGTCGAAGATGAAGTCGATCTTCGGGTTGTTGAGAGCGCGGTCCTGCATGATCTTCGACGCGCGCAGCTCATTGCGCCGGTGGATGACCGTGACCTTCCTGGCGAACTTGGTGAGGAACGTGGCCTCTTCCATCGCCGAGTCGCCGCCGCCCACGACCACGATCTCCTTCTCCTTGAAAAAGAAGCCGTCGCACGTAGCGCAGTAGGAAACGCCGAAGCCCTGCAGCGCCTGTTCGCTCGGCAGGCCGATCTGCTTGGCCGAGGCACCGGAGGCGATGACCACCGCCGGAGCGACGTAGACCTTCTGCTCCGCATGCACCTCGAACGGATGCTCGAGAAACTTCACCAGCTCCACCGGCTCCAGCGCGTGGAAGACCGCGCCAAAACGCTCGGCCTGTTTGCGCATCAGATCCATGAGCGTCGGTCCCATGATCCCTTCGGGAAATCCGGGATAGTTCTCGACTTCGGTGGTGATGGTCAGCTGCCCGCCGGGCTGCATACCCTCGAGCACGACCACCTTGATGTTGGCGCGGGAGAGATAGAGCGCGGCCGTACAACCCGCCGGCCCCGATCCGATGATGACGACCTGGTAATCCGTGATGCGTTCCATGGGGGCGGGATTGTATCGCGCGAGGCTCAAAGGCTCAGAGGCTCAAAGGCTCAAAGGGCGGCTGAGGCCAACTCTGAGCCTATGAGCCTATGCGCCTCTGAGCCTCGCTAAAACAGCTTCTTCTCCGGCTCGATCGCCGCCAGCAGCGCCTCGCCCATCACCCGCTTCTGCCATTCGCGCATGTTCGGGACGTCGAGGGTGCCGCTGGTGGCTATGGAGGCCAGGATGTGGCGGGCGCCGAGGACGGCGGAGTCGACTTTCAGCTCCTTGGCGAAGCGGTCGCGGACGCGTTTGAGGCGTTCGATGCGCGATTCCAGCGCCTTGTCGCGGATCCACGGTTTCGGCTCGTTTTTCTCCGGGAGCTCGGCCTCGGGGATTTCCATGCCGCGCTTGATGATGGCCACGAGATCGCGGCCGTAGCGGTCGGCGTGGTAGCGCGAGACGGCGGGGGTCTGCGACAGCTCGCGCACGGTGCCGGGCTTCGCCTTGGCCATCTCCACGAGCGAGTCGTTGCCGATGATCTTGAACGGCGGACGGTCGGCCTTGCGGGCCAGTGCGTCGCGCCACTGATGGAGGTCGCGGAGGATGGCCAGCGAACGGCGATCGAGTCCGCTGATGTTTTTCAGCTTGCGCCACGGCTGGACGTCTTCTTCGGTCGTCTCGCGGTAGCGCACGTTCTCGAGCCGGGCGAACTCTTCGAGCGCCCACTCCCACCGCCCCAGCGCCTCCAGCTCCTCGCGCAGCTTGGCCGCCAGCTCGATGAGGTAGTGCGTGTCGGTGGCCGCGTATTCGAGCATGTCCTGCGGCAGCGGGCGCATCGACCAGTCGGCGCGCTGGTGGGTCTTGTTCAGTTTCACGCCGAAATGGCGGTCCAGCAGCGCCGCCAGGCCCAGACCCTCGTAACCGAGCAGCTGCGCCGCCACCGAGGTGTCGATGAGATTGCGCACGGTAAAACCGAAATCGCGGTTCAGGATGCGCAGGTCGTAATCGCCGCCGTGGAAGACTTTCAGGATGTTCGGGTCGGCCAGCAGCGCGCCGAAACGCGCCAAATCCACGCGCATCAACGGATCGATGATGAAGTCCTGATCGGGAACGGAGATCTGGATCAGGCAGACTTTGTCGAAGTACGAATGCAGCGAGTCGGCCTCGGTGTCGACGGCGATCTGCGGCTCCGTCCCCATGCGCGCCAGCGCCGTGTCGAGCGCGTCCTGGTTGTCGATCCAGTTCATGCGCCGGCCACCTCTCCGCCGAGACCGATCGACGTCAGCCGCTCGCGAAACGCGACCAGGTCGAACTCCGGCAGGGAGGTGAGATGCCGTACCGCGTCTTCGTCTTCCGCCATGAGCAGCATCAGAGCGAGATCTTCCGCACGTGGAATGCGCACCGGGCGCTCGTCGATCGTGGCCGGCTCCGCGGCCGCCACCATCCGCCCGTAAAGCGCGTTCGAAGCGAGCAGCACATGCACGCGCAGATCGCCCTCGGGATCGACGAAGTTGAGCGGGACGAGATCGAGCTCTTCGGCCTGCTCGAGCTCCGAACGCTCGACGCGAAACCCGCGGTGGCTGGCCATCATGGCCAGCTGATTGCGCTGTTGCGCGTTCATGAGCGCCAGCACGTCGATGGCGCCGCTGTCCATCTCGGCGTCCATCCAGGCCGAACGGGCCGTGTTGCCCACGAACATCGCGTCGATCTTCAGCTTCCCCAGGAGCTCGGCTACGGCATGAATGGCCCGGGAGTAACGCGCGGATGCGCGGATGGCGTGCATTGACTATGGAGACATAGCACAGATGCGATAATCCACACCAGCGCCGGCCGGCCCCCCGTCATCCTGAGCGAGGTGGCGGGTGGGTGTGAGCGAAAGGATCTCAAAATACGAAAAGCCCGGCATATGCCACACGTTCCGCATCTAGAGATTCTTCGCTCACGCCCACCCATCCACCTCGCTCAGAATGACGGGGGATCCGCAGCGTGAGCTCCATCATCCAATGAAGGCCCGCCTCCTCGAGATCATCCAGAAGCATTGGGGTTACTCATCGCTGCGCCCGCTGCAGGAGGAGGCTATGATGGCTGCCCTGGCCGGACGCGACTCGCTCGTGGTCATGCCCACCGGCGGCGGGAAGTCGCTCTGCTATCAGGCGCCGGCCATCCTCAGCGACAACATCACGGTGATCGTCTCGCCGCTCATCTCGCTCATGAAGGACCAGGTGGACGGCCTGCTCGCCAACGGGATCGCCGCGGCGCAGGTGAACAGCTCGCAATCGTTCGGCGAGAACCGCATCACCGAGCAGGAGCTGTTCGCGAAGCGCCTCAAGCTGCTCTTCGTCTCGCCGGAGCGCCTGGCCATGCAGGGTTTCCGCGACATGCTGCGCCGCGCCAACGTGAAGACGTTCGCCATCGACGAGGCGCACTGCATCAGCCACTGGGGCCATGACTTCCGGCCGGAGTACCGGCAGCTGCGCACGCTCCGCGAAGAGTTCCCCGAGGCCGCGGTGCACGCGTACACGGCCACGGCGACGCCTGAGGTGCGCGAAGACATCGCCCGGCAACTCGGCCTGCGCGAGCCGGCCATGCTGGTGGGCGATTTCGACCGGCCCAACCTTACCTATCGCGTGCTCCCGCGGCAGGACGAGTCGAAGCAGGTCATGGACGTGATCGAGCGGCACCGCGGCGAGGCCGGCATCATCTACTGCACGCGGCGGCGCGACGTCGACGCCCTCGCGGAGAAGCTGCGCAAGCGCGGCGAGAACGTCGTCGCCTACCACGCCGGACTCACTCCCGACGAGCGGCACGACGCGCAGGAGAAGTTCTCCTCGGAGAAGTGCGACATCGTCGTGGCCACGGTGGCCTTCGGGATGGGCATCGACCGCTCGAACGTCCGTTTCGTGCTGCACACGGCCATGCCCAAATCGATCGAGCACTACCAGCAGGAATCGGGACGCGCCGGGCGCGACGGCCTGGAGGCCGAATGCGTGCTGCTCTACTCCGGCGCCGATTTCATGACCTGGAAATCGATGATCACCGAGACGGCTACTGATCCCGAATACGTGAAGTCCGCCGTCCGCCATCTCAATGACATGGACCGCTACTGCTCCGGCGCGAAGTGCCGCCACCGCGCGCTCGTCGAGTACTTCGGGCAACCGTTTGCCCCCGAGACCTGCACCGCCTGCGATCTCTGCCTCGGCGAGACCGAAGAGGTCGCGGACGCGCTCATCGTGGCGCAGAAGATCATCTCCTGCGTCGTGCGCGTCCGCGAGTCATGGGGCGTCGGCCACGTCGTCGGCGTGCTGCGCGGCGAAGACACCGAGAAGATCCGCGAGCGCCAGCACGACCAGCTCTCCACGTACGGCCTGCTCAAAAGCCACTCCCGGCACGACGTCCGCGAATGGGTCTATCAACTCGTCTCGCAAGGCTTCCTGCTGCAGACCACCGACGAATACCCGAAACTCCGCCGCGGCCCCCGCGCACAGGAAGTGCTCAAGGGCTACGCCGACGTCAAACTGCGCCAGCCCGCCGTACGCAAGAAAGACCCCGGTGCGCCGTCGACCTCGTCACCCGCACGCCGCGCCGCCGTCGACGACGGCCCGTACGATCGCGACCTCTTCAACACCCTGCGCTCCTGGCGCCGCGAAGAAGCGCAGGAACGAGGCGTCCCGCCCTACGTCATCTTCAGCGACCGCACCTTGCGCGAGCTGGCGCGTGTCCGCCCGAAGACGTTGTACGAGCTGCGCGGCATTTACGGGATCGGGGACGCGAAGTTGGAGGCGTTCGGCCGGAAGTTGATCGAGTTGCTCAGCCCCCAATCCTGAGCGAAGCGAAGGATCAACTTAGTACCAACGCGAAGGTTGCCGGTAGCCGCGCTGCGTTGCACGACCAGCGTTGATGCTAAGTTGATCCTTCGCTTCGCTCAGGATTGGAAGCTCAGAATCGCTTCCACATGCCGCCACTCCGTGGCCCCGTTCCCGATCGCGACGCGGATCCCGTACTGATCGCGCAGTTTCGTGTGCGACACGAAGAGCTTCCCGCTGGCGTTCATCCGTTCCAGCAAGGCCGCGGTGGCTTCGTCGCCGGCTTTCAAGCGGAAGACGACGACGCTGAACGACTGGGAGAGCACTTCGACGTCTTCCCGTTTGCGCAGTTCCCCGGCCAGGCGCTCGGCCATTTGCACGTGGCCGCGGATGACGCCGCGCATCCGCTCCAGGCCGTAGTGTTCCATCACCATCCACAGTTTGAGCGCCCGGAAGCGGCGGCCGAGCTGGAGTCCGTAGTCCATGTAGTTGATCTCGGCGGTGTCGGTCGTTTTCAGGTACTCCGGTACGAGCGAGAACGTCTCGCGCAGGATCTCGGGGCGGCGCGTGTAGAGCACACTGCAGTCGATCGGCGTGAAGAGCCATTTGTGCGGATTCATCACGATCGAGTCGGCGTACTCCACGCCGTCCCAGAGGAAGCGATACTCCGGACAGATCGTCGCCGAGCCCGCGTACGCGCCGTCGATGTGGAACCAGCACTCCTCACGTTGAGCAATGGCTCCGAGGGCGGGGGCCGGATCGATGGCACCAGTCGAGGTCGTGCCGGCGGTGGCCACGACCACGCACGGCAAGGCGCCGGCGGCGCGGTCGCGGGCGATGGCCTCTTCCAGCGCATCGGGACGCATCCGGAACGCCTCGTCCGCCGGAATCTTCACCACGCCCTTCTGCCCGAACCCGAGCGCCAGCCCGGCCTTCTCCACGGACGAATGCGCGTGCTCGGAGCAGTAGATCCTGAGCGGCGGCAGATCGCGGCCGGTCATCCCTTCCCCGCGGATATCGAGCCCGAGCGCCTCGCGCGCCGCCGCCAGCGCCAGGAAGACATTGATCGACGCCGTGTCGTTGATGATGCCGAACAGGTTCGACGGCAAGCCCAGCGCATCGCGCAGCCAGCCGAGCGACAGCGTCTCCAGCTCCGTCAATGAAGGGGAGGTCTTCCACAACATCCCGTTCGCGTTGATGGCCGCCGTCAGCAGCTCCGCCAGCACCCCCGCCTGCGACCCGGTGATGCTGAAGTAGGCGAAGAACGACGGATGATTCCAGTGCGTGATGCCGGGCAGGATCTTCTCCCGGAACTCCGCCATAAGCGCCTCGTACGGCTTGCCGTCGCTGCTCGGCGCCTCACCGAACTGCTTGGCGATGTCCCCCGGCAGCGCGCGTGAGAGCACGGGAAACGAGTCGATATTGTCGAAGTAGTCGGCGATCCAATCGACCGCCTTGTGCGCGGCCTCGCGGAATTCAGTGCTGGTGGGATCGAGCTTCGGCATCGGCGGATGATAGCGCGCGGAATGTCTCCTTCAGGCTCCTGCCTGGCCTCCGCACAGGACAGGTTCGGTGCTTCGCGATGCACCAGTAGCCCATCAGAGATGGCCGTCCGATTGCTCAGGCCGCAGTGATGAGCCGACTCGTCCGGGCGTCAGTCGTCGTAACCCTCCTCCTCACCTCCTCTCTCGCCGCGCAGTACTCCGAACAGGTCGACGTTTCGATCGCCAGCATCGACGTGGTGGTGCGGGACAAGGACGGCAATCTCGTGCGCGGGCTGACCAGGGACGACTTCGAGGTGTACGAAGACGGGAAGCTGCAGAAGCTCACGAACTTTTCGGCGGTCGACATGCGTGTTCCGGGTGAAGAGCTGCCGGCCGGATCCGCCGCCGCGCCAGGCGCTGCCGAAACTGCGCCGGCCAAGGCCGTCCGCTCTCCCCGCCTCCTGGTGCTGTTCCTCGACGTGGAGGACATCGATCCAACCTCGCGCCGGGAGTTCTTTCAGACGATCCGGGTCTTCTTCGACACGGCCATGCACCAGGGAGATCTGGCCACGATCCTTGCCTGGAACAATCGGGTCGGCGTGGTGTTGCCTCCGACCTCCGATCGGGCCGCAATCGATTCAGCCATCGACCAGTTCTCCAACCAGGGGTTCTCGCCGATGTGGGAGACGCTGCGCCGGGTGCGGGAGGAGCGTCTGGTGCAGGTCGCGGAAGCCGAGGAGTTCGCGGGTCAGATCGCCAGTCAGCTGGGGATGCAGGCCTCGTCCGACCAGAGTGCCGATGCCGCGTTCGAGGAGTTCATCAGTAGCGAGGAGCGCTGCGGGAAGATCAAACGGAAGGCGCGCGAGATGCGGAATCTCGTCACACACCTCACGAAGATCGAGATGAAGAAGGTGCTGCTCTTCGCCAGCGACAACCTGTCGCTCAAGCCGAGCCGGACGTGCGACACCGGGCCGGAGTTCACCGCGCTGGCCAACACCGCCAACGCTTACGGGATCACCATCCACGGGCTTCATCCCGCCGGCGCGCGCACGGGGCTCGTTGGTCCCGAGGTGGACCCCAGGTTTTTCCCGAGGAGCAACGAACCGACGACCATGGCCAGGCAGTACAACCGTACGTTCGACGAGTCGGGCGGCCTGAATCTGCTGGCCGCGACCACCGGCGGCGTGTCCGGAGTGGGCCGACAGAGCGCCGAGCTCCTGAGGCGCGCCGCCGAGGATCTCGACATCTACTATTCGCTCGCCTACTCCCTCTCGCCCGGCAAGGAAGACACGCCGCGCAAGGTGAAGGTGGTGACGAAGAACGGCAAGTACCGGGTGCGGTCACGCGACTCGGTGGTGCGGCTCTCGGAAGGAGCCCGGCTGCGCGACCAGATCGCCACGAATCTCTACTTCCCCGAAGAGGGCGACCCGCTGTCGCCCGAGTTCACCGCCCGCGTCGTCCACATCGAGCGCGACGGGCGGCTCCTGCGCGCGGCGGTGGAAGTGTCGATCCGCGCCGGCGACCTCTTTCTGCTGGCGAACGGGAACGACGCGAAGAAGAAAGGTTCGTTTTCCGTCTTCGTCGCCGGAGGACGCGAGCTGGGCGACGCCAGCGACGTTACGGAGCTCCGCCAGGATTTCTGGGGCAGCCCGGACGCCGATGCGGCAGCCCCCATCGTCTATTCTTTCGAGACGCGCATCCGGCCCGATACCCGCCGGCTCTCGCTGGCCGTGCGCGACAACAACACGGGCGAGGTGGCCACGATGATCGTGCCGCTCAAGAGTGAAGGGTGACGTCTTTGTGAATCGATTCTGGGCTCTGCTGGTTGCGCTTTCCTGTCTGGCGAGCGCACGGATCGAGGCGCAATCGTCGTTCGGCGAGACGGTCGAGGTCCGGCGGGCCACGATCGACGTCGTGGTCACGGCGAAGAACGGCGAGCACGCCTCGGGCCTCCGTGTCGATGATTTCGAGCTGCTCGTCGACGGCAAGCCGCAGCAGATCACCGGCTTCGAGGAGGTCGACCTCCGGCGTGGAGCGAACGTTACGCCGACAGCAGCCGCGGCCCCGTCCGCGGTGATCCCTTCGAAGCCGGCGGAGGCCGCCCCTCGACGCAACATCATTCTCCTGCTGGACCTGTATTCGCTCGACGGTCAGCGGCGCAATCAGGCCATCGAATCGCTGCAACGGTTCCTGCGGAACGGCTGGAGCTCGGGCGATCAGGTCATGATCGCCGTCTGGAACCGGGAGATGCACATCCCGGTGACGTTCACGAACGACCTGGCCGCGGTGGAGCGGCAGCTCGCCGAGGTCATGAAGCAGAGCGAGGGGAGCCTGGGGAAGGACCGAAGGGTCGCCGAAATGCGCGTTCGGTTCGATCTGCAGAAGGCGGAGATAGGGTCCGGAGAACGGAGGCCGAAGGACTTTCAGGCTGCCTACGACAACGCCATCGCCTCGGCAGGCTTCTACGCCGATGAGCAGTCGAAGCGGGCCAAGAACTTCACCAACGACGTCGAGGAGCTGATGCGCGGCGTGGCCGGCGTCGCCGGAAAGAAAGTCCTGGTGCTGGTCGGGGAAAACTTTCCGCAGTATCCGGGCCTGGGACTCTTCGAATACGTCAATGACGTCTTCAACACCTACTCCCGGCTCCTCAAGATGAGGAACGCGCAAATGCTGGCCTCGGGCCGCAGTCTCTCCCACCTGGTTCCGAAACTCACGCGCGCGGCCAATGCGCACGGGATTGCCGTTCACACCATCTTTTCCGGCGAGACGCCGTCCGAGACACCGACCGAACAGAGACACTCCACCGCGACCCTGGCGCAATTCGCGGAGTTCACGAACACCGCGGGCTCGTTCGGAACGCTCAGCCGCGACACCGGCGGCGTGGCCACGCTCGGCTCGAGGAATTTCGACCTGGCCACGGCGCGGATCGCCGGCGATCTCGGTCACTACTACACGCTGGTGTGGCGGACCGAAAGTGCCGGCAAGAAGTCGCAGAGCGTGGAAGTGCGCACGAGAGACCGCTCGCTCGTCGTACGGGCGCGAAGGGCGCTCGTCCCGAAAACACTGGATGATGAAATCGAAGACGCGGTGGTGGCCCGCCTCTATCAGCAACACACGCCCGGTTCTCCCGAAGTGCGCGTGCAGGTTGGAAAGCCGGTCGCGGCAGGCCGGAGCCGCACGAAAATCCCGGTCGAGGTGAGCTTTCCCTCATCCCTGCTGACGCTGATCGCCCAGGACACGCGGCGCGTCGGTGGATTCGAGGTGATCGTGGCCGCCAGCGACGGGAAGAACCGCTTGTCCGAAACGAGCCGGAAAGTGATGGAGGTGGCCTGGGAACCGAACGCCATTCCGGAGACGGTCCGCTACAACGTCGACGTCGTCGTGCGCGCAGGCGACGGCGGCTCGTTGTCGGTTGCCGTCGTGGACCGGCTGGGCAAGGCCACGTGGTACCAGACCGTGGCCATTCCGGTGCGGTGAAGCCACTGCCGCATGCGGGAGCACGGCCGGATGATGTTGTCAGCACTGGCCGGTGCTCCCGGAAGCGCCGTCCGATGATGTTGTCAGCACTCGCGCGTGCTCCACACAGCACTTCCCGATGATGTTGAGAGCATCCGCGGATGCTCACAAGAGCACTGCGCGATGATGTTGTGAGCACCCGCGCGTGCCCTCAGGTGCACTGCCAGATGCTGGAGTCAGCACCCGCGTGTGCTCCCGCAGCACTGCCCGATGATGTTGTCAGCACTCACGGATGCTCCCAGGAGCACAGCCCGATGATGTTGCGAGTACTCCCGGGTACTCTGATTGACACTTTTATATGCATGCACTATTGAGCTAAGGCGCCAAAGAAGCCGAGAAAGCGCCCAATAAAGGTAATAAATTCGATATTCACTTGACGAACAGCGGTGGCCGGCTTATATATGTTGCCGGGTAAGGTGGAGTGCGAAACGTGGTTGAGTTCTCGCCTGTCGCATTTTCACGGAGTTGAGCTGAGCTCCTCCAGCCTGCAACCCCCGCGGTCGCGCGGCCGAGGGAAACACGGACCCAGGATTTGGCGGCGCGTTGCCGTCCCATCCACCGGATGTCCACCGATGCGGACCCCACCGATGCCATCCGGCATACCCGATTTCGGAGAAAGGAGTTTCTCGAAATCAAGGAGAAATGACGATGTCCACCACCAATGAAGTTCTCAAACCCGACAAGACCATCACGGCCGAGGAACCGGTCGCGGTGGAACCGGAAGCCCTCATCGAACAGCTCCGCAACATGCGGCAGTTCATCCCGGACTACACCCAGCTTCGGATTCCCGAGGCACGGTCGATCCGCACCGCGGCGTTCGTCGACCCGCGATTCGTACAGGCCGCCATCAGTGCCATCGGTGCGTGTCACTCCCTGCGTGGCGCGCTCGATCACACGCCGGCGGACCTGAACCGCGAGGTTGCCGACGCCGCACGCTGGGCGGCCTTGGAGGAGGAGCTGAAGGCGATGCTCCAGGGCGTCATGGCGGCCAACCTCGTCCGCCGCAATCGTGTGGGAATGGCCACGCTGCAGGCTTACAGCATGAGCCGCCAGCTGGTACGGCAGGCCGGTCACAGCGACCTCTTGCCGCATGTCGCGGAGATGAAACGGCTGAATCGGTTCGGCCGCCGGCGCAAGAGCCCGGGAGAAGAGCCGGCGCCATCGCAGCCGGCCACGCAGTCGTAACGGAAGGTTCGAGGGCCGGGCGCGCTGCAGCGCGCCCGGTCCTTCTTACTTCGCCCTTACTTCGCCGGGATGAACCGGTGCAGCGAGATGACGGTGACGCCTTTGCCGTCGGTACTGGCCTGGATCGCCGACCGGGACCCATCGGTCCGGTCCACGCCAACGGACTGCAGCTGTTCGCCGACCGCGATCGAATCCTTCTGGAGGGTGCCGAGCTTGGCTCCTTCCGTTTGATAGAAGGCCGCCACCTGCATCGGCGAATCCGTGGTCTTGTAGTGGATGCTGTACGAGTCGCCGGTATCGTTGTGCATCCTGACCCGGGTGTACTCGACTTCCGTCGCGCCTGGGTAGACAGGCAGTCCGATCTTCTCGTCGGTCACTTCGCCCTGAGGAGGTTTCGGCGCAGCAACTGCCGCGTCCTCGGATGCCTTTGCCGGTGTTGCCGCGGAGGTGGCCTCATGACGGGCGCCACAGCCTGCCAGAGAGATTGCAAAGAGACAGACCAGTGCCCAGTTCATGGCCGGCAGTATAACGACGGGGTTGGCCGAGCGCCGTTTACGACGCGCCTTTGCCCGACAGCACGGCGGGGATCGTGCGCAGCAGGATCTTGAGATCGAGCGTCGGCGACCAGTTGTCGATGTACTGGAGGTCGAGCTTCATCCAGCGGTCGAAGTCCTGGATGTCGTTGCGGCCGCTGATCTGCCAGAGGCAGGTCATGCCGGGCTTCATCGACAGGCGGCGGCGGTGCCAGCGGTGGTACGAGGCCACTTCCTCGGGGATGGGGGGACGGGGGCCGACCAGGCTCATGTCGCCTTTGAGCACGTTCCAGAACTGCGGAATCTCGTCGAGCGAGAAGCGGCGCAGGAAGCGGCCCACCGGGGTGACGCGCGGGTCTGCTTTGGCCTTGAAGACGGGTCCGTTCATCTCGTTGAGATGGGCCACCTCTTCGAGCCGGGCGTGGGCGTCCTCGATCATCGTGCGGAACTTGTAGAGCGTGAACATGCGGCCGTTGAGGCCGATCCGCTTCTGCTTGAAGAGCACGGAGCCGGGCGAGGTGAACCGGATGGCCAGCGCGGCGATGCCGATCACGGGACCGGCCAGGGCGAGCAGGAACAGCGACGCGGCCACGTCGAGCCCGCGCTTGAGGGCCAGCTGGGTCTCGTTCGATGGCGTGGTGGTGAACGTGAGGAACGGCACACCCTCCAGCTCCTCGAGCTCCAGGCGCGCCACGCGGTTCTGGAAGATGTTCATGGCCACGCGGGTGCGGATGCCGAGCTCCTCGCACATGATGAAAATCTGCTTCATCTCGTCGAGCTTCTTGCGCGTGACGGCGAATACGACTTCATCGATCGGCTCGCCGATCTCGTGGGCCTCGAGGATGCGCTTGAGGTCGGGGACGTTGCCGTAGATGCGATAGCGCGCCCAGCCGTTCGACAGGCGGTGGCCGTCGGAGACGAAGCCGAGGATCTTGTAGCCCCAGTATTTGTGGCCGACGATCATCCGGGCGATGTCGGTGGCGCGGCGGCCGGTGCCGACGATGAGCACCGTGCGGTAGTTGAGACCCTTCGAGCGCACCCAGCGCGCCAGCACGCGCACCAGGACTTTCTCCGCGACCAGCAGGATCGCGGCGAGGACGGAGAAGAGGACGAACCAGGAGCGCGACAGCTGCCGCAGCGGCAGCAGGTAAGCGAGCGTGGCCAGAAGGACGTTGCCGACGAAGGCCACGCGGATGGTGGTCAGCGCCTCCTTGGTCAGAGGAATGGTGCGGTGGGAGTGGTAGGAGTTGTAGCTGAAGAGCAGGACCGACCAGATGATCAGCACCAGGGGGTAGATCTTCAGGTACTCAGCGAGCGGAAACAGCCCGGTCGGGAAGCGGACGGGGTCGATGACCGGCAGGATGAGGTCGCGGATGAAGAAGGCGGCGAAAAATGCCACGGAGGTCAACACGAGGTCGACCCCGAAAACGATCTGCGCTACGACCCGCGCCTTCTGTTTCAGCATTCAGATGTCTTTTACCGAACGGTATACGGCGGTGACAAGCTCACCGTCTAGGCCTCAGTGAAGGCTCAGCCCTCGAAAGAGCATTTCGTACTCGTCCGTCACCCGATCCCATGAGTATTTTTCTTCAGCCCGCTTCAGGGCCCGGGCCCTGAAGTCCTCTCGTTGCAACGGGTTGGAGACCCATTCTGAAATCATGCCGGAGAGGGTCTCGCCTGGCGTCTCAGCAATCCGCAGGTGAAAATAACCGACGGCATCGCCCCCTACTTCCCGGTTCTCCGGCGTGTCGTGAGCCAGGACGCGGCCCCCCGAGGCCATCGCCTCGATGAGGGCCGGATGGGTCCCGCCGACCTCCGTGGCCTGGATGTAGAGCAGCGCGTTGCGCTGGAGCGTCCGGTAATCGCGGCCGTACAGCGCGCCCGGGAAGAGGATTTTGTCGCTGGCGTGGCGGTGGAGCTCCTCGACGAGGCCGGGGGCGTAGAGGCCTTTGCCGAGCATGACCAAGGGCGGGAGGGCAGAGGGCAGAGCGCAGAGGGCAGAAGAAACGCTCGGTTTGTCTTCTGCGCTCTGCGCTCTGCGCTCTGCCCTCTGATACGCTTGCACGACTTCCAGCGGATTGTTCTCGGGCTCGAACCGGCTGACGTAGAGCAGGTACCCCTCCTTCCGCAGGCCGAGGCGCTCGAGGACGTCCGAGTCCTCCTCGGGCGGGAACTCCGCGCCGTACGGGATGATGGCGGGCTCGATGGCGTAGTGGCCGCGGTAGTAATCGGCGATCACGTCGGCGTCGGCGATGACGGTGTTGGCGAAGCTGACCGAGAACGCCTCGCCGATCGCATAGACCATGCGCCCGAGGACGTTCCACTTGCGGCGCTTGCGCTCGATCCCGTCGACGTTGATGGCCACCGGAATCCGCGCCGCGCGCAGGAGCGGCAGCACGAACGCGTTCGCGGCGTTGCAGACGAGCACCGCGTCGAAGTCGCGCCGCAGCGCATCCAGCGCGGAGAGGAAGGCGTGCGAAACGGTCTCGAAGTACTTGTGGCCGAGGGTGGGCAGGACGATGCGATGGATGCCGTTCCAATCAGAGGGCAGAGGGCAGAGCGCAGAGGGCAGAGGATCGCCGGTGCTACTGCCCTCTGCCCTCTGCGCTCTGCGCTCTGAACGGCAATAGACCGTCACCTCATGTCCGCGGCGGATGAGCCGTGTTCCCAGCTCCGCCGCGAATGTCTCGAAGCCGCCATAGTTCGGCGGGACGCCCCGCGTTCCCAAAATCGCCAGTTTCAACGGAACCACCTTGCCAGCTCGCGGTCGCTGACTTTGCGGCGGCTCTGGATGATGCGGCGCTTGGCGAGCACGCGGGCGCGGTTGCGCCATAGCCAGGAGAACGCGGGCAAAGACGAGCGTTCGATGGTCAGGGCCGCGAGCAGCACGGTCAGGTCGCGCGTGAGCTCGAACGGCGCGTTGCGCAGGGCGAGGTACAGCCCTTCATTCTTGAGGCGCAGCAGAAAACGGTTCTTCACCGAGTGCATGTTGATATCAGCCGGCAGCGATCTGCGGGCCTCGGGGGTGACGCGGCGGACGTGATACGCCACCGCGCGCGGCTCGCACAAGGCCCGCCATCCGAAGAGACGTCCGCGCCAGGCCAGGTCGGCGTCTTCGCGATAGGCGAAGAAGTCTTCGTCGAAGATCTCGCTCTCGATCGCGACGTCGCGAAGGAAAGTCATCCGATACATCGCCGCCGCACCCGATACGCCGAAGACTTCAGATGCGATTTCCGTCATGTCCAGATGGCGGCCGGTGCGCGTCATGCGGATGCCGCACGAGTCGATGCCAGCGGTTGGCTCGATGTTGCTGCCTTGGGCGCGCATCAGCATCCCTGTCGCCGATCCGACATCAGGCGCATCCATCGCCGCGACCAGACGCTCGACGTACTCCCGCTCGAGATAGCAATCAGGATTGAGCAACAGCACGTACTCTCCCCGCGCGGCGGCGATGCCCTGATTCACGGCGGCGCTGAAGCCGCGGTTCGTGTCGTTGCGAATCAGCGTTTGCGCGTTCGGTTCGACGAGCGCCGCCGAATCGTCCGACGACGCGTTGTCGACGGCGATCAGCTCGACCTTGCCGTGCGATTGCTGCCGGAGACCTTCGAGGCAGCGCCGCAGATACTGCGCGCTGTTCCAGGTTACGAGGACGACGGAGACGAGCTGGGGCTCCATCGCTCGAACGCCTTCCTCAGCACGTTGCGGTATCCGCGGAACGCGTCCCAACGCGCCACGCCGCGCGGATGAAAACCGATGATGCCGGCCAGGCAGCGCAGCAGCATGCCGGTGATGATGCCCCAGCGCAGGAGCTCCACGTGCGAGGGCCGCATCCATTTGCCCGCATAACGCCACATGTTGCGGTACCAGACGTCGACGAACGTGCCGAACGGGATGTGCTCGAGGCTGGCGCCGCCGAAATGCCGCGCCTGCGCCGCCGGCACGACCCACACTTCCTTCTGTTTCCCGGCCAGGCGGCGGCAGTAGTCGACGTCTTCGAACCACGCCGGCGCGAAGGCCTCGTCGAGCGGCCCGATCTCGTCCACCGTTTCCCGCCGCAGGAGCAGCGCCGCGGCTGCCGGCTGCTCGACGCGGCGCGGCGCCGTCAGATCGAGGTCGTGATAGCGATAACGCGCCGTGGCGGGGTTCGCCGGGAAGAGTTTGTCGATCAGCAGCACCTCGGCCATGAACGTTCCGAGGGTCGGCAAGCGCCGCAACTGAAACTCGCGCTGCGAGCCGCCGCCGGCTTCGTCGATCAAGAGAGGCGCCGCGGCCGCGACGTGCGGATGCTGCTCCAGAAAGTCGAAGACCATCGTCAGCGCGCCGGGGGCCAGCTCGCAGTCGGGATTGAGCAGGAACACGTAGCGTCCGCGCGACGCGCCGAAGGCGTGGTTGATCCCGGCCGCGAAGCCGCGGTTCGAGATCGAGCGGATGACCTGGGCGTCTCCCAGATGAGCCAGCGTGTCATCGCCGGAGGCGTTGTCGTACACCACCACTTCATAGGAAAGACCCTGGCAGGCCGCGGCGATCGAGCGCAGGCAGCGGTCGATGAACCGCTCGCTGTTCCAGGTGACGATGAGGATGGAAAGGTCCAGCGCGGCTACAGGCTCCGCTGCAGTCCCCCCGATGACCCTGTCGTCGAACATTACGTTTGCCATTGCTACGTTTGCCATTGCATGATCGCGCTGACCAGAGGGCGTGTCACGACTTCCCACGCGAACTGCGGCCGGATGCGCTCGAGATTCTTTACGGCTGTGGTGTAGAGATCGTCGTCCGTGAGCAGCCGGCGGATCGCCTCTGCTGCGGCGCCGGTGTCTTCCGGCGGAACGACGACGCCGAGCGATTCGCGTTCCACCAGCTCCGCCGCGAACCCTCCCGCCGAAGCGACTACCGGGATCCCCGCGGCGATGGCATCGAAGAGCCGCGTGCGGATCGAGTAATCGGCTTCCGCCGTACGACGGTGGAGCATGATAGCGATTTTCCCCGCGCGCAACCACGAGAGCCGCTCCCGGTACGGGACCCACTGTTCATTCGCCGACACATACGGTCCTCCCCGGGCCAGGAGCTGGTCGAAGCGGTCGTCGCGCCGGCGGTCGATCAGATTGCGGTTCGGCCGGGCCCGCCCGAGGAACAGGAGCTTGGCGGGCACTCCCGCCTGATTCACCTGGACCACGGCATCGACGGCACCGGCCGGATCGAGCCATTCCCACGTCCCACCCCCCCAGATCACGATGTTGTCCTTCGATTTCTCGCAGACGCCGGTCTCGCCGAGGTCGATGCCGAACGGGACCTCGATCCAGGGAGCGTCGCCGCTCTGCAGCCGCTCGTAGAGCTCGCGCTGTTTACCGGCCGCGCAGACGAGCAGATCGGCGCGCATGACCGCCTCGGCCAGCCGCCACCATTCCGCCGCCAGGTGGACGCGCTGACGCAGCGAAGGCGCGGCGCCGTACAGCTCGCGCAGCTCCAGCACCGTCGGATCAAAGAGGTCGTACACGATCCGCTGCTCGCGCCGCCGCTTGCGGAACCCACGCGCCGGCTGCCCCACCAGCACCGAGGCATCGCGCAGCGCCTCCCGCGCCGCGGCGGAACCATGCTCGATCAGCGTGACATCGGTAGGCGCGCTCCCTTCGCTCCTGGCGATGAGCCGCGTCGGAACGTGTTTGGCCAGCTCCGCGGCCAGATGCCAGGCGCGGATGCCCGGACCGGCCATGCGGTCGCCAACGACATCCGGCGTATGGACGACGACGTTGAACATCGAACGATGAACGATGAACGATGAACGATGCGGTGTCGAGGGCTCAGTCATCGTTCATCGATCATCGTTCATCGTTCCCAACAACCCTTGAACCATCCCACTGAGCGAAGCCCGTCCTCGCACAAGTAATCTCGCGTCTTCCCACAGCAGCGCCCGGATGCGGCCCACCCCATGATGCATGCGCGCGACCAGATAGCGGTTGCGCGTGCGCAGGAAAAGGGCGCGACGGCCGAGGAGCGGCGCGGTTTGCGATCCGCGATGGACGGCCGCGACCACCGGCAGCACCGCGATGCGCCAGCCGGCGGCGCGCAGGCGCGCGGAGAGCTCGACATCTTCGTAGTAGGCGAAAAAGCGCTCCTCGAAGAAGCGCTCGCCGATGGCCGCACGGCGATAAAGCGTGGCCGTCGCCGAGACGCCCCAGGCCACCGCCAGCGGCGCCCCGACCGAATCACCGTGACCGATCTGCCGGAACGTGCCGTCGCTGATGTCGATCCCCGCGCCGTCGATGCGGCCGTCCGGGCGGGCGATGATCGTCTGCACGGCGGCCAGTTGCTCGTCGCGGTCGAGCGCGTCCCTCACCTGCTCCAGCCAGTCCGGCTGCAGCACGACGTCGTTGTTCACGAGCGCGACGTACGGCGCGGACGAATGGCGCAGGGCCGCGTTCGCACCGCCGGCGAAGCCGAGGTTGGATTCGCTGCGGACCGCGGTGTCACGGGTCGCTGTTTTCGAACCGTTGTCGAAGACGATGACGTTCGCGGGAACGGTTTGGGCGCGGATCGAGGCGACGCACTCCTCGAGCATCGCGCCGCCGTCGACGTCGAGCACGATCACGTCGATCAAGGTACGAACTCCATCCGGTCGAGATTGACGGCGCCGCTGAGGCAGCGCAGCGTGACCGGGCCATTCTCGGGGATCGTGACGAGGATCGTGCGATGGGCGCGGCTCGGCTCGATGCGGTAGGCGTGGCCGCCCAGCTCGATCGTGGCGCCGAGGCCGGTGATGGCGTAGAGATGATGCGTGCCGGACCGGGCCAGGAAGGTCAGCGACTGTCCTTCCTCCAGGACCCAGCCGCCGCGATAGGCGGAGCGATTGGCCGTGCCGGCCCGCGGCTCGACATGACCTCCGTCGTGCGTGACGTGTGCGTCCTCGAAGTCGACGCGCGTTCCGGGCTGGCGGCCGAACTGAAATCCGGCGCTGAGGAGCAGCGCGAAGATCGCGATCACAAGCGCCGGGCTCTCCATCCGGCGACGGGAAAGCCAGAAGAGCACGATCGCCACGGCTGCCGCCCCGATCCAGGCCGCGTCGTTGAGGCGGATGAAGCTCGGAAAGAGGCGCGAAAAGTCGGCGTGGTACAGCTGCGAAAGCCACTCGCCGGCAGCGTTCTCGCCGTTGGCCTCGTGGAAGAGCCGCCACGGAAACGCGACGCCATGGATGACCAGTCCGATCGTCCAGGCCGCGGCGATGGCAATGGCGCCGCGCGGGATGCGCTCCCAGATTGCGGCCGCGCCGAGGGCCAGGACCGGCATCAGAAAAACGAGATAGCGCAGCGGCGGCCCATAGCTGCTGAACGACTCCTGACGCGGCAGGAGGAAGAGGATGTAGAGCAGCGAGGACAGGATGCCGAGGCGAAACCCGCGCGGCGTCTCCTTCCAGCGGAACAGCGCGGCCAGCCCGAAGAGATAGAACGGCGCCTGGAAGGCGATCCCGCTCATCCCGTCGGCGAGCAGGCCGAAGAAGCCGCGGACATAGCTCATCGGCTGCATCGGCATGAGCTCGCTCAGCCGATGGACGTTCGTGGCGCTGCCGGTGAGCATCCACACCGCGAGCAACGGCACCGCTAGCACACCGAGCCCGATGAGCAGCCGCGAGCGCCGTACTCTGAGCCCAGCCACGATCAGGCCGATGGCCACGAGCACGAACCGCAGCTTCAGCAGCTCCAAGCCGAGGAGCGCCGGCAGCCAGCGCTTGGCGCGTTCGGCGCGCACCCCGCGAATGGCTTCGACGAAGAAGAACGCCGCCGGCACCTCGGGCCACATGCGCGTGGCATAAAACAGCACCGGCGGCGCGAAGGCGAAGAACGGGAAGACCGCGCGCGCCGATTCATCCGGCACGCCTTCGTCTTCCATCCAGCGGACCGTGGAACGGACGAGCAGCGCTCCGAAGAGCGCGATCACCGCCAGCGCACCAACCAGGCCGCCGAGCGCATAGCCGGGCGCCATGAGCAGCGAGAGAAACGGCTCGTACCGCGAGTACCGCTCTCCATGCGGCCCGGCCGGATCATCGGCATGCGGACGCACGTCCACACGGCCCGACGCGGTGCGCTGGATGTCGCGGTACTGATTGGAGAGGTCGAGATCGCCGTCATACACGACCGATTCGGTGATCAGCAGATAGAACGGCTCATCGCCGTCGACCTTCCACGACGTCGCGGAGAGCGTCAGCGCGTACACGATGGCGGCGATGACGGCCGCGCGATTCGCGGACCAGCAGATATTGCTACCGCGCGCGAGGAAAATCGCAAAGACCGCCAGCTCCAGCATGGCAAAGGCGATGAACGCGACGCGCGGATCCGGCGACGGCACGAGCCGGCGCCAGACGATCCAAGCGAAGAGCGCCAGCGTCAGCTCCGCCGCATAGCAGCGCAGCAACGTCCGGCCGCGCAGCGCGATCAGCGGCAGGACCAGCACGGCTGCGAGCGTGGCGGCGATCACTCGAATCCTTCGACCTGGATCGATGCGCCCGGAGGAAGCGCGGCATCTCCGATGACGCGGATCGTCCGCGCCTTTGCGGGCAGCGGCACCCGGCCCGCGCCGTCGACCCAGGCGGAGTAACCGTAGCCGCGCAGGCGGCCCGCCGGATCGTGCGGCAGCGGATTACGCATGTCGTAGAAGAACTCCCGCCGCAGCGCCCCCCAGTCCGAGGCATCGCCGATACGTACAATGCGTCCGCCCGGCTCGATCCTGCCGAGCGGCGTGCCGCGCGTCATGTGCGCCACATTGGCGCCGGACACGATCAACGACGTCGCGCCATCGGGCACGTCCCACGTCAACTCCCCATTGGCCGGCAGCGCCTGCGCCACGATCTCTCGCGGCACTTCGCCTTTCGCACGCTGCAGAAAATACGGAAACGCCCGCGCCACGACCCCGCTCCAGGCGAAGAAGAGCATCACGAACGCCAGCACGACCGCCGACGGCCAGGCCAGCGAAAGCCGCGGCATCCCGAAAATCTTCGCCAGCACGGCCACGAACAGCACCGCCAGCGGCAGCAGCAACGTCCGCAGCGGAATCGCAGGCGTGAGGAGCACGGCCACGACCGCCACCGTCACCGCGAACGGCGTGCGGTCGAGCACGAGAACGATCAACGCCGCGATCACGAGCAGGAAGATCTCGCGCCCGAGCCGGACGTCGGAGAACGGGATCCAGCGGAGGAGGAGGATGGCGGCAAGAGCAAACGGAACGCCGGCGTCCCCGCCGGCTGGCTCGGGAGCGTCTCGCTCCCGCTCCCGGGGGCGGCGGCGCGGGACGCCGCCGGGCCAGCCGGCGAGGACGCCAGCGCTCCAGACCCCCGCCACCACCACCCCGAACGCCAGGAGCCGCGTCCCCTCATCCGGGATGGCGATCTCCGCGACGATCAAGAGGGGCACGGCCAGCATCAGCGAGGGATACGAAAGCGCGGCCAGGAGCGTCACGGTCAGGGCCACGAATGGCAGCGCGCGATCGATCGGCGCCGCGTGGTGGACGGCCAGTTGGCAGGCGTACGCCGCGACTGCGGCGGTGAGAAGCCAGCGAAGTCTCATCCTGAGCGAAGCGAAGGATCGAGTGTGCACCTAAGTACAGCTTCCCGGAACCAGGTGTCCACTCCCCGTCATCCTGAGCGCAGGGCGGGTGGGTGTGAGGGAGCGAAAGGATCTCAAAATGCGCAAACCGTGGCACAGGCCATGTTTTTCGTCGCTTGAGATCCTTTCGCTCACACCCGCCCAACCACCTCGCTCAGGATGACGGGGAGTGGTCACAAACTTGCGGGATGTGGTCAGGATTGGGCGAAGTTGCTTCAATGCGAAACCGTGACTCTCGCCACGGGCTGGCGGACGAAATCCGGATCGAACCCTTCGAGAGTCTCGGGAGTGATGGTAGCGCGATAGATCAGCCGTGCGTCACCCTTCAGCCGTACTTCCTCCGCCCGTCCGTCGCGGATCTCGAAGCTCACTTCGTACGAAACGCCGCTGCGCGTCAGCACGGAGACCGGCGACTGCACTTTGCGGAACAGCGCGCTCGTCACCGCCGACGCCACCACGCCGGAGCCGCAGGAGAGCGTCTCCGCCTCCACGCCGCGCTCGTAGGTGCGCACCTCGATCGAATGCGCGTCCCGGATGGTCACGAAATTCACGTTCGCGCCGCCGTCCGGGCGCAGGTCGGGGTGCTGGCGGATGGCGCTGCCGAGCGGAGCGATGTTCTGCGACCAGAGATCGTCGCGCAGAAAGAGCACGTAGTGAGGAACACCCACCAGGATCGAGCTGCCGTGCAGCGTCTGATTGCCCACCGTCAGGGGCCGCTGTGGGCGGAAGCTCGAGGGCGGCGGCAGCGCCAGAGTCACCTGTCCCCCGTCCAGAATCTCGGCGCTGACGATCCCGGCGTCGGTCTCGATGGTCATCTTCCGGCCGGCGATGACGTTGAGGAAGGCGAAACGGGCGGCGCAGCGGGTGCCGTTTCCGCAGAACGCTCCGAAGGAACCGTCGGAGTTGAAGTAACGCATCCGGAACGTCGCGCGCGCCGAGGTCTCGATCAGGATGAGCCCGTCCCCGCCGACCGACAGGGCACGGGTGCAGATCCGCCGCGCCAGGTCGTTCGGATCGGGGATCCGGCCTCCGCGATTGTCGATCATCACGAAGTCGTTTCCGCCCCCGGCCATCTTCGAGAAGGGCAGCGGATCTTGTTTGCCTGATTGCACTTGTCCAGCGGGCTTCATCGGAATTTTCGACTTGCGGTCACCATTCTCGCACGGGCCGGTCACGTGCCTCACGGAACGTAGAACGGTCCTGCTTCGTCAAAAGCCGCAAAGTCTCAGAGATGTTTCCGCCCGGAGGAACCTTGAATCGAATCCTCGCCCTGATCGTGGCGGCCGCCATCGCGGTCCCGCTCGTTGCACAAAAGAAACCTGCCGCCACCGAGCCTGAGCTTCCGGCGCTCACCGAGAACATCGACGTCCGCGTCATCGACTTCGACGTCGTGGTCACGGACAAGCGCGGCAATTTCGTCTCCGGGCTGACCAAGGACGACTTCGAGATCCTCGAGAACGGCGTTCCCAAGCCGGTCTCCAACTTCTACGAGATCAACAACGCCACGCCGAAGCCGTCCATCGCCACGGAAGTGGGCGGCCGCGTCGAAGCGCCCCTTCCTCCTCCCTCGGCCGTCACCCCTGCCGTAACCGATGAGGAGATGAAGCGCCGCATCATCATCTACATCGACAACCTCTCCCTGGCCCCCTTCAACCGCAACCGCGTCTTCACGCAGATGAAGGAGTTCCTCAAGACGGCCATGCGTCCCGGGGACGAGGCCATGGTGGCCACCTACAACCGCAGCATGAAAGTGCGCGTGCCGTTCACCCGCGACGCGCAGCAGGTCTCCCAGATTCTCGACGCCATTGCCGGCGAGTCGGGCCTCGGCGTCGCCAACCGCAGCGAGCGCAAGTCGTTCGAGGACCGCATCCGCGACGCCACGTCCTACGAAGACGCCCTGGCCTCGGCGCGCACCTACGCCTCCTCGGTCGAGCACGATCTCCGGCAGGGCGTCGCCTCGCTCAACGCTCTCATGAGCACGCTCGCCGGCGTCGAAGGAAAGAAGATCCTCGTCCTCACCAGCGAAGGATTCCCAATGCAGCCCGGCCGTGAGGTCTTTGCCTTCCTCGACGAGATCGGACGCGAGAAGAACTGGAGCAACATCGGCTCGTCCACGTTCGAGGGCATGCACTTCGACGCCACGTCCCTGATCCAGTCGGTCGCGAAAACGGCCAACGCCAACGACATCACGCTCTACACCATCCACGCCGCCGGACTGGCCGGCAACAACGACATGTCGGCCGAGAACGCCCGCCCCACCTCGACCATGGTCTCCCACGCCGCCATGATCAACACCACCGAGTCGATGCAGATGATGGCGCAGATGACGGGCGGCCTCTCCTCGACGAACACCAACAACTTCGGTGACGCCTTCAAGCGCATCCAGAGCGACCTGGAGTCGTATTACTCGCTCGGCTACCGCGCCGGCACCGAGCGCGTCGACCGGCAGCGCTACCTGACGGTGCGCATGAAGAACCGCAGGGACCTCCGCGTGCGCAGCCGCCAGACCTTCGTGGAGAAGTCCGTCCAGGCGGAGATGAGCGACCGCGTCGTGGCCAACCTTCTCTATCGCGTCAAGGACAACGAGCTGGGCATCCTGGCCCGCGTCGGCCAGCCGGTGCCGGTCGAGGACGGCCTGTTCCGCGTGGCCATCGACATCCAGATCCCGATGCTGGCTCTCACCCTGCTCCCCCAGGGCGACGAGCAGTCCGTGGGCGGCTTCGACGTCTACGTCGTGGTCGGCAACAAGGACAACGACATGTCCGACGTCGCCCAGAAATCGCATCAGGTGCGCGTCTCGAAAGCGAACATGAGCCAGCTGTCCGGCAAGTTCTACACGTACACGCTGGAGCTGCTCATCGAGCGCGGCCTGAACCGCATCTCCCTCGGCGTGGTCGACCAGATCTCCAACACCAGCGGCTTCACCCGGGAACAGATCATCGCCCAGAACAACTGACGAGTCGGCAGTCGGCGGTCGGCAGTAGAAAAAACAGCTTCAACCGTCGGTTCGGGTGGTGGTCTACTGCCGACCGCCGACCGCCGACTGATTATGCGTTTTCTCCTCACGCTGCAGTACCTCGGCACGCGCTACGGCGGTTGGCAGTTGCAGGCCAACACGTTGAGCGTGCAGCAGGTCGTCGAGGAGGCGTTGGCTCAGATGTTCCAGCAGAGCCTCCGCCTCCATGGCGCCGGACGGACTGACACGGGCGTGCACGCCGAAGCCCAGCGCGCCCATGTCGATGTCCCGTTCGAGATCCCGCCGCGCGGCCTCGTGCTCGGACTGAATCAGATCCTGCCGCACGACGTGCGGATCACGGCCGCCGAGCCGGTCGCGGACGACTTCCACGCGCGCTTCTCCGCGAAAGCGAAGACCTACGCCTACCGCATCTGGAACACCGAGGTGGCCGACGTGTTCGCCGCGGAAACGCACGCCCACGTCGCGCAGCTGCTCGACGTCGCGGCGATGAACGACGCCGCACAGGCGCTCATCGGCACCCACGACTTCAAAGTCTTCACCGTCGCCGACCCCGAGGTCAGCTCCACCGTCCGCACGATCGAATCGATTGCCGTCGTCCGCGAAGGGCATCGCATCACCCTCACCGTCACCGCCGACGGGTTCCTCCGTTCCATGGTCCGCCGCATCGCCGGCTCGCTCATCGAGATCGGCCGCGGCAAACTGCCCGCCGGCGCCCTGTTCGCCGAGGCGCGCTGGACCGCGCCTGCGAAAGGGCTGGTGCTGGTGGAAGTGCGGTATTAGCGCGAGACCGACGAGTCATTGCTCGTAAAATGGCCGCGGAAACCGCTTCGAATGGTCATCCGCCGATTGGCAATCCTGCTTCCCCTGGCCGTGGTGGCCGCGATGGCGGTGCAGGCCCAGCCGTATCTGGTCAAAGACATCGATTCGCACTCGCGCAAGGCCGGGTCGTGGCCTTTCGGCATTGGCTCGATCGGGAGCACGACCTACTTTTTCGCGACCACAGAGGCAGGGACGGAGCTTTGGAAGACCGACGGCACTGAGCGTGGGACGGAGATCGTGCGCGACATCATGCCGGGCGCAGCAAGCTCGGTCGATCTCCGGGGGTGGGCCCGCTATCCGGCGCCGGTCGTCGGCAACCGGATCGTCTTCCCGGCGTCCGACGGCCGGCACGGGACGGAAATGTGGGTGAGTGACGGAACCCGCGAAGGCACCACGATGCTGGCCGACATCAACCCAGGGATCACTTCGACGCTCCTGCGTGCAGGTCCGGTCATGGGTTCGATCCTCTACTTCCACGCCGTCACTCCCGACACCGGCGCTGAATTGTGGAGGACCGACGGGACCGCGGCAGGCACGCGGATGGTCATCGACCTCAATCCCGGCCCTGCCAGCTCGACCGACTTCGGGAGCATGATCACGGCGTATGGATCGCAGCTGCTTTTCTTCGGCTGGGACGGCAACCATTCCGGGCTCTTCACCACCGACGGCACCGCGGAAGGAACCCGCTTCGCCGCTTCGAGCACGGGCTTCGGCGGTCTGCTCGGGGAGAAACTGCTCTTCGCAACCCGGGACTACGACGCGGATACGTGGACCCTGCTGAAAATGGATCGGATCGGCGGCCCCGCGGAGGTGCTTCATGCCGATTTTGCCGGCGGTCCCGGCTCCCTCCTGGTTTCTTCCGGCATTGCTTACTTCGTTGCGAATGACGGCGTCAGCGGTGCTGAGATCTGGCGCACCGACGGGACAGCCGCGGGAACTACGCTTTTCGCCGATCTGACACCGGGCCCCAACACTTCCGGGCCCGGCATGGGCGAGCTGAACGGGAGACTGCTCATCCGCACAGACCGCAGACTGTGGATCTCGGATGGCACAGCGGCGGATATGCAGCTGCTGTCCACGGGGGCGTTCAGCACGGGATGCGTGTCCGGCAGCCATTACTATTTCACCTTGATCCGCAAGAACGGCGGCCTGGACCTCTGGCGCACCGATGGGTCAGTGGAAGGAACGACGCTGGTCGCGGACCTGGTATCCGATGGGGGCGCTATCGACGGCCTGCTCATCCCCCGCGACGATGGGATCTTCTTCGCCGCAGCCTACGGCGAGAGCGGGTATGAGCCGTGGATCAGCGACGGCACGCGGACCGGGACACGCGGAGTGAAGGTCATCGCTCCACGAAGGACGTTCGGGTCGTATCCACACTCGCTGGCGAACATCGGCGGAAAGCTGTTCTTTCGTGCACAGTCCGACGCCGGCCGCAATTTCTCCGCGACGTGGATCAGCGACGGCACAGCGGAAGGAACCACTCAGCTGGGGAGCGTCACCGACAACGACATCTCGGTGGCGCCAGGCTGCGCCAGCGGCGGATTTTATTACTTCGCCAAGCGCACCTGGAACGAGACGGAGCTCTGGAAAACGGATGGCACCCGCGCCGGGACGACCCGTCTGGCCGGCCTGGGGCACATGACCGAGGACCGATTCGGGATGCGGCCGTTTCGGAATGGCGTTCTGTTCTGGGGTGGACATGGTGACGGCGTCGCGCTGGGGTTCACCGACGGCACTGCCGCCGGCACCAGCTTGTTCGCCGGCGTCTCGTTGAGTTATGGGGGCAATTACGCAGAAAGGCTCCTCGTGGAGGTCCTCGACGGCGTGGCGTTCTTCGGGAACGAATCTGAGATTTTCCGGACCGACGGAACCATCGCCGGAACCCGGAGGTTCAGCAAGGAGCTCGAGGGCCCGTGGCGCTCGCCGCGAGCGTTTACGCGAGTGGGCGAATGGGTGTTCTTCGTGGCGTCGCCGAACACCGGCAGAGTGCGCGCGTTCGATCTGTGGCGGACCAACCTCAATTCCGGTGAACGCTTCCTCGTCCGGACGTTCGACGGCCACGATGCTCCACTCGAGCTGACCAATGTCGGAGGCACGCTCCTGTTCGTGCAGGGGAACGAGCTTTGGCGCAGCGACGGCACGTATGGAGGCACGATGAAGGTTCGCGACGGCGTGCCCACTCCCGTTTTCTGGCGCGGCGGTCTGGCAGCCGGAAATGGGCTTCTGTTCTGGTATGCATTTGCGGGAGACGTCGCGGAGTTGTGGCGCAGCGACGGAACGGCCGCCGGTACGTTCCGTCTCCGTGCATTCGACAGCCTGCCGGCACCCGGCGCCAATCTGGACCTCCATTTCAGCGGGGGACTGCTTTTCTTCCGCGGCAGCGACCCGCTCCATGGCAACGAGCCGTGGGTGAGCGACGGAACGGCCGGGAAAACACGCCTGCTGGCGGACATCAGCCCGGGGCCTGAAAACTCCGACCCCGAATCATTCCTGCGCATCGGGGACACGCTCTTCGTCTCCGCCGACCGCGAGGACGTCGGCCGCGAGCTCTGGGGCATCCCGATTCGCTGCGGCGGCGACTGTCCTCCGCGGCGCCGTGGCGCCGGCCACTAGACTCGTTAGTCCCTGGTCATTCTTTGCGCTAACATCCGCGCTCGAATGATCGACGTCCGCAAGCTTGCCGAGCCCGGCTCGAGCGAGGAGACGCTCCTCGAGAAGGTCGATCTCAAGAAGCTGCCCCGGCACATCGCCGTGATCATGGACGGCAACGGCCGCTGGGCGCGCGCGCGCCGCCTGCCGCGCGTGGAAGGTCACCGCGCCGGCATCGCCTCGGTGCGCGAGATCGTCGAGACCTCGGCCCGTCTGGAGCTGGGCGTGATGACGCTCTACGCCTTTTCGGTCGAGAACTGGAAGCGGCCGCGCGTCGAAGTGGCCACGCTGATGATGCTGCTCAAGGAGTACCTCCGCAAAGAGCTGCAGACGCTGATGGAGAACAACATCCGCTTCCTCCCCATCGGCCGCATCGAAGGCCTCGACCCTTCCGTGCAGCGCGAGCTGCGCTACGCGCAGGAAAAGACGGCCGAGAACACGGGCCTCCTCTTCCAGATCGCCCTCAACTACGGCGGCCGGGCCGAGATCGTCGACACCTGCAACCGCATCATGGCCACGCTGCGCGAGAAGGAGATGACCGACGCCGTCATCGACGAAGCCTTCTTCGCCGACCACCTCTACACCGCCAACGTCGACGACCCCGATCTCCTCATCCGCACCAGCGGCGAGCTCCGGGTCTCGAACTTCCTGCTCTGGCAGATCGCCTACGCCGAGATCCACGTCACCAAAGTGCTCTGGCCCGACTTCCGCCGCCGCCACCTGTTCGAAGCGATCCTCGACTTCCAATCGCGCGACCGCCGCTACGGAGGGGTCGAGCCGTCCGACGCGGAGATGTTCGTCGAGGCGGACGAGTGAATCAGAGGGCAGGGCGCAGAGGGCAGAGCGCAGAAGATCGATAGAATGCACGCCGCCTTGCTCTCTTCTGCCCTCTGCCCTCTGCGCTCTGCGCTCTAACCATGCGTTTCGCTCGCGAGATCACTGCTCTTGTCGCCGCGCCGGCTGCCATCTGGATCACCGGCTGGGGGCCGGCGTGGCTGTTCAATGCCACCGTGGCGCTCATCGCCGTGCTGGCCATGTACGAGTTTGTGGCGCTCGGGAAGGCCAAGGGTTACGACGTGCCGACGGTGCTCTGCATCGCCATCATGCTGGTCATCATCGCCGCGTTCATCATCGACGACCTCTCCGTGGAACTGGGGATGTTCGCGGCTCTCTTGATCATCCCGGCGTCGTACGTGGTGACGAAGAAGTCGCTCGAGAACTCACTGCCGTCGAGCGCCATCGCCGTCCTGGCCACCACGTACGTCGGCATGCTCAGCGGCTCGCTGATCCGCCTGCACAACGACTTCCCCGAGGGCTACAAGCTCGTGTTCTTTCTCCTGCTGGTGGTCTGGCTCGGTGACACGGGCGCGTATTACGTCGGCAAGCAGTTCGGGAAGCACAAGCTCTCGCCGCGCATCAGTCCGAAGAAAACCATCGAAGGACTGATCGGCGGCATCAGCGCCTCCATCATCGCAGCCCTGGTCATCCACTTCACGTTCTTCCCGAAGTTCCCGCTGGTGCACGCCGTGATCGCCGGCGTCCTGCTTTCAGTCGCCGGCGTCATCGGCGACCTGGCCGAGTCGATGTGGAAGCGCTCCGCAGCGGTCAAGGACTCGGGGACGCTGATCCCGGGCCATGGCGGTTTTCTCGATCGCTTCGACTCGATCCTCTTCACCGCCCCCATCCTTTATTGCTACTGGACATTGATCGTGCATGGGTTCCGCTCACTGAACGTCATGCAGGGATAAAAGTAAGCTGTTGAGCTGTTTGGCTATTGAGCTAGTTAAGGGGCTCCCCTCAACAGCTCAATAGCTCAACAGCTCAACAGCTCAAACGCTATGAAACTCATCTCCATCCTCGGCAGCACCGGATCGATCGGCAAGAGCACTCTGGCCGTGGTCGACGCGTTTCCGGAGGAGCTGCGGGTCGTCGGGCTGGCGGCCGGCGCGAACGTGGAGTTGCTCGCGGAGCAGGTCGAGCGTTATCGCCCGTCGCTCATCTCTGTCCGCGGCGAGGCGGATGCGGAGCGGTTGCGCGCGCTCGTCTCCTATCCGGTGGAGATCATTCCGGGGATCGAAGGCGCGTGCGCCGTCGGCTCGATGCCCGAGGCGGAAGCCGTCATCGCCGCCATCGTCGGCGCCGCCGGGATCCCCCCGGTCTACGCCGCGCTGCGCGCCGGGAAACGCGTCGGCATCGCCAACAAGGAAGTGCTCGTCGCCGCCGGGGACGCCATGACGCGTGCGGCGCGCGAGCATGGCGGCGAGATCCTGCCCGTCGACTCGGAGCACAACGCCGTGCATCAGGCCATCCGCTGCGGCCGCCACGACGAGGTGCAGCGCATCATCCTCACGGCCTCGGGCGGTCCGTTCCTGCATCGCGATCTCGCTTCGTTCGGCGACATCAGCATCGAGGCCGCGCTGGCGCATCCCACCTGGCGGATGGGGAGCAAGATCTCCATCGACTCCGCCACCATGATGAACAAGGGGCTGGAAGTCATCGAGGCCCATCACCTCTTCGATGTGCATGTCGACCGCATCGACATCGCCATCCATCCGCAGTCGATCGTCCACTCCATGGTCGAGTACGTCGACGGGTCGATCATCGCCCAGCTCTCGACCACCGACATGAAGTTCCCGATCCAGTACGCCCTCTTTTATCCCGACCGCCTGGCGGCACCGTTCGCGCGCCTCGACCTCGCCCGGATGCGGACGCTCGAGTTTCTGCCGGTCGATCCGCACCGCTTCCCCGCCGTCGAGCTCGCCTACGCCGCCTCGCGCGCCGGCGGCTCGATGCCGGCCGTGCTCAATGCCGCCAACGAGATCGCCGTCGAGCGCTTCCTGGCCGGAGAACTTCCGTTCACCGGAATCGTAGACATGGTCAGGCGCGTCCTCGACCGTCACGCCGGAAACGTCCACCCCATCGCATCCGTGGAAGACGCGCTGCACTGGGATACCTGGGCGAGGAACGAAGCGCGCGGAAACCCTGTTGCAATGACCCGCTGACACAGCACCCCACTTATGGCTCAGAACGTTCTCATCTCCCTCGCAGGCTTCGTCATCGTCCTCGGCGTGCTGATCTTCGTGCACGAGGCCGGGCACTTCCTCGTGGCCAAGCTCTTCCGCGTGCGCGTGCTGGTCTTCTCCTTCGGCTTCGGGAAGCGGCTGTTCGGCTTCCGAAAAGGAGACACGGACTACCGCGTGTCGCTGATCCCCCTGGGCGGCTACGTGCGCATGGCGGGCGATACCCCCGAGGACAACGTGGCCGGGAACCCGGACGAGTTCCTCTCCAAGCCGAAGTGGCAGCGCTTCCTCATCCTCTTCGCCGGCCCGTTCATGAACATCGTCATCGCCCTCACCTTCATCGCCGTGGCGGTGATGGTGGGCATCGAACAGCCGGTCACGCAGTCGGTCATCGCCGAGGTCACGCAGGGCAAGCCGGGCGCCAAGGCAGGCCTGCAGCCGGGCGACCGCATCGTGCGCGCCAAAGGCGAGCCGGTGGCCGACTTCAACGACGTCCGGGTGATCATCTCGATGAACGCCGGAACGCCGATCGAGATCCTCTACGACCGCAACGGCACGATCCGCAAGACCATGCTGACCCCCGAGCGGGAGCAGGGCGAATTCGGCCCCATCGGACGCGCCGGAATCTCCTTCGGGACCGAGCCGCTCGTCGGCCGCGTCATGCCCGGCACCCCCGCGGACGCGGCCGGCCTCCGTGCCGGCGACCACATCGTGCTCGCCGAAGGCAAGCCGGTAGCCTCGCTGGAAGCGTTCGCCAAGATCTCCGACGACGCCAAGACCAAGCCGATCGCCCTCGAGCTGACGCGCGGCACCGAACATCTGCGCGTCGTCGTGGCCCCCTCCGCCGATCCCGACCTGGCCGTCTCACGCGGCATCATGCGGCCGTCGAAACTGATCAAGCTCGGCCTCTTTCCCGCCTTCCGCTACAGCGCAATCGAGAACTGGAAATCGCTGCGCATGGCCATGTCCGCCCTCGGCCGACTGTTCCGTCCGGAAGGCAGCATCAAAGAGCTCAGCGGCCCGATCAACATCGCCCGCATCTCCGGCATGGTGGTCCAGGAAGGCTGGCTGCCGACGATCATGCTCATGGCCATGATCTCCCTGCAGCTCGGCGTCATGAACCTCCTCCCCATCCCCGTCCTCGACGGCGGCCACATCATGATCCTCCTGATCGAAGGCGTGGCCCGCCGCGACCTCTCGTTACGCGTGAAAGAACGCATCCAGCAGGTGGGATTTGCGGCCCTTGCGACGTTGATGCTGGTGGTGATCTACAACGACGTGATCGGGAACGTGCTCAGGATGAGGAACGGGTGAAGATCTTCAACCTGGGAATCACCCTCGCGATCAGATCGAAATCCGCGTCGAGTAAGCGTTCGGTCGAAGCTCTTCGAGGTACCCCGGCCAGAAGAAATCGCCTTAGCGGCCATTCTTCGAAATTCCTGTAAGACTCCCAGAACTTCTTCCGCTTCAGGACGGACTCGAGCGCCTTCGTAATCGTCGCGGAGTACGGAAAACGCCGAACAGATCCCCCTCCAAGTGGGGGCTGACCCCAGGCTGACCTCACCTGGAGTGAAACCAGTTCGTTTCCGTTATCCGGGTTCGACCTCTACTCGTAGTCATCGAGGCAGACTCCCCAAGCCGCTGGGGTAGGGATTTGTGCCTCGGCGTCACTCCACCATAGAACGATGGCGGAGAATCACGATGAGCAACTCACAAGATGGTTTGACGAGCTTGAGGCAAATGCATCGCGCTTCAACCTCGAAGACAGCCGAAGGGAGATCATCGAGCTTCGAGAGTCGAGCCACAAGCCTCATGCCTTAGCCATCGCTGGCGAGGCATTGCGCGCCGAAAGCGTCACATTTCTGATCGCGCAGCTCTCGGCACTCCTCAAAGAGAGGTACGAAGTGACGATCGTGCCGCCGGCCGAAGGTGTGCTAACGCCGGTGCTGTTCGTCGAGACGCTCGAATTCGGCTCGTTGCGCCGCGAGGTGCTGAATACGCTCGCTCTGCTCGATCGCCGCAAACGACCGCTGCTTCTCCTCATCGCGGCCGTGCCGCCACGGCCTCCCTCGGTGCAGGAGCCGATCGTTCGGGAGATTCGCACCCGCCTGCGGGGCGCCGGCGTCGAGTTGCTGGAGCTGATCGTCTGCGATCCCACGACGGAAGGCTCCGTTGAGCACGCCGCAGGAGCGGTTGGAGTGCAACTACAGCGCGTTCAGTCGGGCAAGCTGCGCTCTCGCCTGCTGCCGGTGACACGCCGTGTCGTACTCGCGCTCCGCGCCAGCGCAGACGCGGGGCGTCTCGATCTGGACGAGATCGAGGCGCGAGAACGGCAGCTCCGATTCGACAAAGAAATCATCGAGGCGCGTCTAACTCGCGCATTGCGCGCTATGCGTGCGCACCTTGAGAGCGAGTTGCCGCACCTTGCCCGGCCGATTCTCGATCGACTGCATGACGAATCGGCGCAGCTCGCTGACGCGGCGCTCGGAGGCGCGGAGCTGTTCGGGGCGGCGCTGGAGCGGATCTCGGCGCGCGTCGTTGAGTCGACGCTTTCCGCGATGCTGCCTCGGATCGTTGATGGTTCAGTGGCCATCTTCTCCGAGACTGTGGCGAAGGAAATCGGCAGCGCCGCGGCGAGCATAACCTCTGCGGCCAGTCTGACGGCCGAATCGGTGGCCGAGGCGGCGCGTCTGGACGGGGACGAGTTGCTGACGGTCATACGCTGGCACGGCAGGATCACCAACGTGATCGGTCCGGTGATCAACCAATATCCAGCCGCCGCGATCCTGGGGACACTCCTCACCGCCGGGTCGAAATTTTATTTGAAGTCGATCATTACCGATGCCATCGAGCGGCTGAACGAGCCGCTTCGCCAGAAGCTGGCGGCGATCGCCGGCAGCCTGGCGGATAGCGGGACCAGCGGCTTGCGCAAGGTTTATTTCGAGCCAATCGATACGCTCGAATCGGCGCTGAGGATCGAGGCACAAAGAAAACAGTCCGCGCGTAGTGCGGCCACGCCCGCGCGCGAATTCGCCGAGGCAATACGAATGGTCGAGAAGCTTCGAGGGGAGATCGAACGATGGCAGGGACGGTAGAAATTGCACCAGGGAGCGACCGCCTGCTCGAGCTGTTGCGACGCACACTCGGGGCCGACCATCAGTTGCCTTCCAACAACCAACCACTGCAGAAACTCGCCGAGGTTGTGGAAGAGCTCGCAGAGGCGTTGGCCGAGGCTCACCATCAGGCCGTGACGTTCTCGCTCGACAGCGCAAGCGAGCTTGAGAAGCTGCGCGCGGCGTTCGCGCAGCAGCAGACGGACTTCCTCAGCTATGCGCGGCAAAGGAGCATCTGTGAGAACAAACCTGTTCTCGGCTTTTGCGGCGGCTTCAGCGCCGGCAAGAGCACTTTCCTCAATGTCCTGGTCAACAAGACGGAAGACCATCCACTGCCCACGAAGGCTACCCGTGATACCGCGCTGCCAGTATTTCTCCTGTCCGGCGTAGCAGAACAATTGTGGATCGAGAATCATCAGGGAAATGCATTCCTTGAGGCGGCGGTTGGCGATATCCCGCTCTTTCGCCATTCCGAGACGGTGGCGTTCGAGCCTTGGAGCTACCTCGTCAAATCGCTTTACGTGATTGCACCCTGGATCCGGTACTCCGAGGTCGTCTATCTCGATTTGCCCGGCCACACCTCCGGACCCGACGATCTGCGGCTGGCCCTTCGCGCGGCGCGGCAATGCGACGCCATCGTCTACTTGATCGACGTCAAGCAGGGAGACTTGAAGGCCACGGACGTTGATTTCCTGCGGCAACTGGCAGGGCTTCATCCGCCGTTTCTTATTCTGCTCACGAAGTGCGATCTAGTCCCGCCCGCGAAGCTCACAAAAGTACGGGCCCAGATCAGCGCGACCTTGCACGAACAGGAGATCCCGCACGAGGGGCCGCATCTGTGGACCAAGAATCCCGATCTTCCTGGACAGCATCAGTTGGGCTTGAAAGTCGTTCGCGAGTACGCCGCGAATCTTGCCGGCAGCACCAAAGAGCGGCGCTTCCGCGAGCTTGCCACAATTGCAGCACGCCTTGCCGCTCTCTGCACGGACAATGCACACGAGTTGAAGAAACGCCACAATGACCGGTTGCAACAAGTCAAGGATCTGATCGGAAGTGGCATAACTCAAACCATCTTCAAGAAGGCGCGGACCGTCGCCGAGGCGAGCCGTACCGTCGGTTCGTTCGTCGGTTTCTGGGGGTTCAATGGCTCGGAGTTCCGTGTGCACCACTACGGCCAGTCTGGACAATGGTTGGAGTCAGCGGCGGCAGGCTTCCCTGGTAATCTGAATGTGCTGACCATTTGGGGACTCTATGCGACCTTGCAAGCTGCCATCGACCAATCGGCTTGGTATGCCGCCATCAACAGTGAGAGTCCCCCCGCCTCGGATGACAAGTGGTATTACGAGCACATCCAACGAATCGCCAAAGCCTATGCCGGTGTGATTTCCGAAATCTCGGAGGCCGGCGAAGAGCTTGCGGCGGCGAGCAAGCATCCTATCGACGCCGCACGCTTGCTAACTAGGCGCGCCGAAGGCCTGAAGAAGCAGCTGGCGCAAACCTATCAAACCATCAAAGTCACGATCTGAATGGCGGAGTGAGAGATGACGGACTTTTACCAATTACGCACCGAGCTCGAGGTGAAATTAGAAACACTCGAAGGGGTCTTGAACCGGCTCGCCAAACTGGCCGAGACTCGGGCCTACCCTAGCCTCTACTACCTGCAGAATGAACTCGCGGCACACAAAATACGCCTCCGTGGCGATCTCGTGTTCACCGTCGGCATCGTCGGCCAGATCAAGGCTGGAAAATCAACTCTCGCCGATGTGCTCTTTTTTGGCGGCCGGGACGTCCTTCCAACCGGACCGACGCCTACTACTTCCGCGCTCACGCAGATCGACTTTCGCGCAACGAAGGGAGACGCCGCTGTCATCCATTACTACACCGCGGAAGACTGGAAGCGGATCGAAGATATCGCCGAGAAGTGGCAGCGCGAGAAACGCCCTTTCGGCTCGGATGATGATGTCGCCGCCAAAGGGTGCGCCGAAATGGTGGAACGCGTGCGTAGAGCACGGCTGGATCTGACGGCCTACCTCGGCGCGCACAAAGAGGTGCCGCTGGGCGATCTGGCCACCGATATCGGGCCCACCAACCCCACCGCGGTGTTGATTCATCACATCCAGTTGTACACGTCGGAACGGCTGCTCGAGGGATATCGGGTGGTCGACACGCCGGGTCTGAACGACACCGTCTTCTCGCGAGAGAAAATCACTCGCGATAGCCTGCACGGCGCGGATTGCGTTCTCTTTCTCAGCAGGTCCAATCAGTTTCTCGATGCCACCGATATTGACATGCTCCAGACGCTACAGCACATGGGCGTCCGCAACATTGAAGTACTGGCTTCGATGCTCGATGACGTAGATGGCAACCCGGAACCGCTGTTGCGTGACTTCGGGGCGCGCTTGGCGAGAGAAGCTGGCATCGCGAAAAGCGTTCTTCCCGTTTCGCCCCTTCTGGCGAAGCTTTCAGCGAAGATGGCCCGGCGGGAGCCGTTAAGTGAGGACGAGGAGTGGTCCTTCGGCCACTACAAACTGTCCCCTGAGGAATTGCTCCGCGAGAGCCACGTCGAGCCGCTGCGCGCGCATCTGTCGCGCATAGTTGCTGAGAACCGGCTCGGCACGGAGAAATCAATCCGGTCCAAGTGCGAATCCCTCGCCGAAGCGGTCGAGAATTACGTCAAGTCGCGCATCCACGCCGCCGAGACGATACTGAGCAATCTCGAAGAGAACCAGCAGGAGGTCCGTGACGAGTTGGAGAAACTGAAAGAGACTAAGCGTGCATTGCGGCTGAGGGTCTTCCAGCCAGAGGCTGATCAACTTCTGGATCTTTTTCAGAGCTCGTGGAAGGATTTCAGCGACGGCATCAGCGCGCGCATCAACAACGCGATCGACGCCACCACCGCAATCGCCGACTCTTGGGGAAACAAACGCGACCACCGCTATGCGTTCGAACAGCATCGCGGTGTACTCGAACAGCACCTGATGTCCAAGTCGGAGGCGTTCCGCATCGACGGGCAGCAGGGGCTAACCTACGTGAAACTCAAGGAACGCCTGGCGGGTTCGATCGCGGCGGTCGAGAAATCATTGATTGTCGAGGCGATGGAAGACGCGCTCACCTCGGCCTTCGCTCAAATCTTTAGCGATTTATTCAGAAGCTCCGTCGAGTCCGCATATAACTCGGGGAAACGGGACGAGATCAACGAGCCGGCCTACCAAACGATCTCGCAGACAATCAGCGAGAAGGTTTTGAAAGTGAATCTCAAGGAGAGGGAAATCATCCTCAAGGCGTGGCGCGGTATGCGCAGTTCGTGGAGTGCCACGGCCACGCCGGTCAAGATTAGCGACTACCAGAAATGCCTTCGGAACTTCTTCGACGATACGTTCGAACCGGCGTTCGAAGAGCAGAGCCGGATCGCAAAGATGGCTCCGGACGAGCGCAAGGAAAAAACCAGGGAACTTGAGAGTGAGTTGAACGAGCTGCGGGATACGCTGACAATCGTCCAGTCCGCGGAGGGATGAACGTTGAGGGCGACAACCGTGTAACGAGAGAGGGAACGATCGGTGGAATTGAGCGGGACCGAACCGATTCGATGTCGAACCGTCCGCGCTCAATCTCCAGCCAGATACTCGTGTCAACCAGAACTACCGCCACTCTTCGCTGACCTCACGCCCCTCATAGGAAGCCTTCCGCTTCTCATACGCGGCCCACGAGTTCGGACGGAGCTCTTCGAGGTAGTTCGGCCAAAACATGTCGCTCGTGTCCTTCATCGCTTGGATCCCGCGCTTCAGTCGCGCGATTCTCACAAGCTCGGACAGGGCTTTGTCGACCACAGCAGACGGCGAGTCTTCCCCTGCGACCTTCGTCGCTTCTTCCAGCAGGTACGGGTCAGCATCAACTTCCTGGCGGCGCTGCATCAGATCAATGTGCGCCACAATCCCTGGTACCGTCAAGAACCTTTGAGGATACTGCGCCGCAACAAATCCAGCGCCTGTTGCGTCGCGTACCACTTCACGATCGTGCGCGGTCCTTGCCACAGCAGGTGGCGGTGTTTGTGGCCGTTCGGGCCGGCTACGGCGAGGTGGATGGTGCCGACGGGTTTGGTCTCGGTGCCGCCTCCGGGGCCGGCGATGCCGGTGATGCCGGCGCCCCAGGTGGCGCCGAAGCGCTGGCGGATTCCGTTGGCCAGGGCGATCGCGACCGGTTCGGAGACTTCGCCGTGCTCGCGGATCAAGGCCGGATCGACGCCAACGAGCTCGGTCTTGGCCTTGGCGGTGTAGCAGACCACGCCGCCGAGGTAATAGGCGGAGCTGCCGGCGATGTCGGTGATGCGGGAGCCGAGGAGGCCGCCGGTGCACGACTCGGCGGTGGCCAGGGTCTGGTTGCGCGCGCGGAGCAGCTCGCCCACCACGCTCTCCAGTGTGTCGTCGTCGTAGCCGAAGAGGCGCTCGCCGAAGATCTCCGCGATCTCCCGCTCGCGCGTGGCCATCGACTCCTTCGCTTCCGCCTCGGCACCGTCGCCGTGGAGATGGATCTCGATCTGGCCGCCGCTGGCGAGGATGGTCACGAGCTCGCCGGAGTGTTTCGCGTAGTACGGCGCCAGCTTTTCCTCGACACCGGACTCGGTGAGGCCGGCGATCTTGAGCACGCGCCGATAGCGCGCGCGGCCGCCGCTGCGCTCTTCCAGCCACGGCCGGAGATACGTGGCCAGCATCCACTCCAACTCGTGCGGCACGCCCGGGAAGACCCAGACGTGTTTGTCTTCGACCTGCAGATGAAAGCCAGGTGCCGTGCCGCGCTCGTTCTTGAGAGTGGTCTGTCCGCGGAAGACGTTCCCCTGCCGCTTGTTGACTTCCGGCATCGTCCAGCCGCGCGCCGCGAAGCGGGCCTGGATCGTCTCGATGATCGAGACGTCGACGTCCATCTCCAACCCGAACGCTTCCGCCAGCGCCTCGCGCGTGAGGTCATCCTCGGTCGGTCCGAGACCGCCGGTGGTGATGACGATCTCGGAACGCGCCGCCGCCGTGCGGATCTCCTGCACCAGATCGGCCTGTGAGTCGCCCACGATCGACTTGCGCGCGACGGGCACGCCGAACTGCTCCAGCGCGGCCGTGATCTTCAGCGAGTTCGTGTCGACGCGGATGGGCCCGAGCATCTCGGAGCCGATGGCGATGATGGAGGCTGATGTAGTCATTCTGAGCGCAGCGAAGAATCAGTGGAGCAACCGCGAAAAAGCATCGTATGACACTTCACCGCGCCCCCCGTCATTCTGAGCGAGGTGGTGTGGGTGGGTGTGAAGCGAAAGAATCTCAAAATGCGTAACACGTGGGACAGGCCATGTTTTTCGTAGTTTGAGATCCTTTCGCTCCCACCCACCCACCCGCCCTTCGCTCAGGATGACGGGGGATGGCTCAGAATGAAGCCAGAGACTCTTTCTCCACTTCCAGCGCTTCCCACTTCGTCGAGAGCAGCTCGATCATCGCCTTGAGATCGTGATTCTGCTGCTGGATCTTCTTGACCCGGTCGCCGTCGCGGAAGACTTCCTGGGAGCAGAGGAGGAGGTCGTTGCGCTCTCGCTCCGCTTCCGCGGAGGCGATGCGCGATTCCAGCTGCGCGATCTCTTCGTCGATCTTCTTCATGCGCTTGTCGCGCTTCTTTTTTTCTTCGCGATCCACGGGAGAAATCGCGGCAGCGGCGGTGCGCTCTTCCTTCTTGGGAAGCACCGGCTGTGCGGGAGCAATCTGCACCTTCTCCGGGATGGCCGCGCCTTCCTTGAAGCGGGCCACCAGCTCGCTGTAGTTGCCGGCGTAGACGTCGGCGCTGCCGTCTTCGACGACGATCACGTTCTCGGCCACGCGGTCGATGAAGTAGCGGTCGTGCGAGACGACGATCAGCGCGCCGGTGAAGTTCTCCAGCGCTTCTTCCAACGCCTCGCGCGTGTAGACGTCGAGGTGGTTCGTCGGCTCGTCGAGCAGCATGACGTTGCCACCGACGTACATGATCTTGGCCAGCGCCAGCCGGCCTTTCTCGCCGCCGGAAAGGTCGCGCGTTTTCTTGAACACGTCGTCGCCGACGAAGGAGAAGCGCGCCAGATACGACCGCACTTCTTCCTCGGTCTGGGTATGGTCGAGGTCCCACACTTCGTCGATCACGCGTCCGGCCGGCTTCAGATCGCCGAGCGTCTGGTCGTAGTAGCCGACCTGCACGTTGTGGCCGTACGTGACCTCGCCGGCGAGCGGCGGAATGCGTCCGGCGAACGTTTTCAGCAGTGTCGATTTCCCGGAGCCGTTCGGCCCCATGATGGCGAAGCGCTCGCCGCGGCGGATCTGCAGCGAGAAGTTCTCTACGACCGTCTTGGCTGGATAGCCGGCTGCGAGCCGATCCGCCGTCAGGGCGATGGCGCCGGAGCGTGCGCCTCCGTCGAGGTTGAACTTGGCCAGCGTCTCGTCTGTCTCCGGCCGGTCCAGCTCGTCGATCTTGTCGAGCATCTTCCGGCGCGATTTGGCCTGCTTCGTTTTCTGGCCGGCCAGGTTGCGGCGGATGAAGTCCTGCGTTTCGGCGATGTACTCCTGCTGCCGCTCGTAATCCTTGGCCATCTTCTCCATCCGCTCGGCGCGGAGCTGGAGAAACTTCTCGTAGTTGCCGTTGTACTCGACGAGCTTTCCGTGCGCGAGCTCGACGATCTTCGAGATGGTCCTGTTGAGGAACGTCCGGTCGTGCGAGATCAGGAGGTAGCTGCTCTTGAAGCCCTGCAGGAACTCCTCGAGGAACTCGATGCCTTTGAGATCGAGATGGTTGGTCGGCTCGTCCAGGAGCAGCAGATCGACTTTCGTCAAAAGGACGCGCGCGAGCATGGCCCGGTTCTGCTGGCCGCCGCTGAACTCGTGGATCGGCCGGTCCCACTCCTTCTTGTCGCTGAAGCCCACGCCGCCGAGGACGCGCTCGACCTCGGCGTGGAGGGTGTAGCCGTCCGCGTGCTCGTAGTCGTGTTGCAGTTCGGCGTATTTGTGCAGCAGCCGCTCGTGCTCAGCCTCGCTCTTCGTGGTGTCGGCGAGGTCGTGCTCGATGGCGCGCATCTTCCGCTCGATCCGCAGCACCTCGGCGAATGCGGTCTCGACGAAATCGAAGAGCGACATCCCCGGCTCGGCATCGAGATGCTGTCCGACGTGGCCGATGGTCATGCCGTTCGAGCGGATGATCTGCCCGTGATCGGCCTCTTCCTGCTTCAGGAGCAGCCGGAAAATCGTCGTCTTGCCCGCGCCGTTGCGGCCCACGAGACCGACGTGCTCGCCGGGATTGTGCTGCCACGTGACGCCCTTGAGGACGTCGTGCGGACCGTAGCTTTTCTCGACGTTGTCGAACCGATAGAGCATTGCGCTGGCACCCAACGCACCAGCACTCGAAAGTGTTCCGGCTGATAGTGTCGTGTCCAGGTTGTTTTCGTGGTGTCTTGCGGCGGCGGCGGGCCGTCTGCTTCGTCGCCGCTCCTCACCGATGTCACCACATCGCTGTCGTCGCGGCGTCTCGCATCCGACCCACCGGCGCTCGCAATCCACCCACGAAAACAACCTGGACACGACACTACTTGGCGATTTTCGACACCGGCGACTTCGCCCTTCCGAGGACGTCGAACGCGCTGTTCGACTCCATCCAGAGCGGGAAATCGACCAGCGCCGCGGCCACGATGCGGTAGAGCTGTCCCACCCAGGTGGGCGCATCCTCGTGGATCACCGCGCCGCCGGCGCGGAGGTCGTTGGGGGCGATGATGACCTTCACGCGCTGGTGCCCGGTCTCGGCGACGAGGGTGAAGAGCTCTTCGATGGCGGGATCTCCCATGGCCACGCAGCCGATCGAGACCTGATCGCCGTGGATGAAGATGTCGCCGCCGAGGCGCGTCCGGGCGTCGCGCGCGGCCATGCGCCGGTCGAGATCGTTCGGGTAGCTCACCTTCATCGACAGGTGATAGCTGCTGTTCGGGTTCATGTGCTCGATGCGGTACACGCCTTCCGGCACCTGATAGTCGCCCTGGCGCAGCTTGGGACCGGCGTGTCCGCTGGCCGCCAGGACCGGATAGTGGCGGATGAAGCGCCACGGTCCGTTCGTCGCCGGTCGTGCCCAGAGCGACAGACGCCGCTCGCGCTTAAAAACCAGCAGCGCGATCTGCTTGGGCGGATACGCCACCCCGGCGCGCTTGAAGTACGGACCGAGACGCTTGTGCGCCGCGGGGCCGTAGCGCGCCACGACGTCCGCGACCGAGCGCGGACCGGTGAGCTGCAGCAGCAGCGGATACCAAAGACCGCGGCCAAAGACATAGAACGCGCCGCCGGCGAGCAGCAGCACCACGGCGATGACGATCACTTTTTTCTTCACGAGACCTTAGACTACAGCGATGCGTCTAGCCGTCAACATCGATCACATCGCCACGATCCGGGAAGCGCGCAAGGCCGACGAGCCGGATCCGGTCGCCGCCGCCGTCATCTGCGAGCTTGCAGGCGCGCAGGGGATCACCGTCCATCTGCGCGGCGACCGCCGGCACATCCAGGACCGCGACGTGGAGCTGCTGCGCAAGACCGTGACCACGCACCTCAACGTGGAGATGGCCGGCACGACGGAGATGGTGCGCATCGCCCAGACCATCAAGCCGCACCAGGTGACGCTGGTCCCGGAGCGAAAGGACGAAGTCACCACCGAGGGCGGCCTCGATGTGGTGCTGCACTCGGGCAACGTGGAGAAGGTGGTGGCCCAGCTGCTCGACGCCCGGATCGACGTCTCGATCTTCGTCGATCCCGACCTCGAACAGATCCGCCACTGCCACAAACTGCGAGCCCCGAAGATCGAGATCAACACCGGCAAATACTCGGACGCCTTCAACCAGCGCTCCTCCGGCGGCAACTGGGCCGCGGAGCTCGACAAGCTGGCCACCGCCGCCCGGGCCGCGAAAAAACTCGGCCTCGTCGTCTACGCCGGCCACGGCCTCACCTACCGCAACATCGACGGCGTGGCCATGATCCCCGAGATCGAAGAGCTCAACATCGGGCACTCCATCATCGCCCGCGCCTCGCTGGTGGGATTGGATGCCGCCGTCCGCGAAATGGCCGCGCTGATGCGCGCGCCAAGAAGATTGCCGACGGTGAAGTAGACCCTACGCCCGCAACTCCGCCAATTTTCTGCGAATCCGTCCCACCCGCCCACGGTCCTCGTGCGAGGAGAACCGCTCCTCCTCGTACAGCACGATGAGCGGCTCCAGCTCGCGGGCGGCTTCGGGGTGGTGGCTGCGGAGGCGTTGCAGCGCTTCTTCCATCGTCATCGACGGACCGACGTCGATGCCGTGTCGCGCCAGGTGCACGGACAGCAGATCGAACAGTGGCCGCCGTCGCCGCAGGAAAAACGCCACGGCGAGCGCGCAGGCCACCAGTAATGCCAGGATGGTGAGAAAGTCCGGCGAGGTCACGGCCTGCTTGCCTGCGCGGAACTTGCTGCGGAACGTCGCGGCGGTCGTGCGCGTCCATTCGAGCACCGCCTCGACCAGCACGGCCTGATCGCCGAGGCCGTAGGTCAGCACGTACCGGTCCCAGGCGAACGTCAGCGAATCGGCGATAGCGATCATGTACTCGCGCAGCGGATTCATGGCGCCGGAGCCGGGCCGCAGCAGCGCCGGCGTGGCGTCGAACGTCACCCAGCGCTTGCCGTCCCAGATCTCGGTCCAGGCGTGCGCGTCCTCGCGGCGGATGGCGTAGTAACCCGTCAGCGGATTGCGGCGGCCGCCGTAGAACCCGCCGGCGATGCGCGCCGGGACATCGAGCGACGTCATGAGCACGACCATGCCCGCGGCGAAGTACTCGCACTGTCCGGCGCGATAGCGCAGCAGGAAGTCCTCGATCGACACGGTCTGCCCCGGATCGCCAGCGTTCGTCACGTAGCGGAAGTTGGTCGACATGTAGCGCTCGATGAGCGCGGCCTGCGCCCCAGGCCGGTTTTCCGTGCCGACGATCTGCCGGGCCAGCGCGGCAACTTCGCGCGTCACCGGATAGCTCACCGTGGTGACGCGCGTGAGCCGCAGCGGCTCGACCTTCTCCGCGACCCGCACGCGGAGATTCACCAGGCCGTCGTGGTAGGCGTAGTAGGTATCGCGTGCCGGTCCTTCATACAGGCGCGCCGGCATCCCGGTCACCGAATACGCCCCGACCGGTATCAGCAACTTGCCCCGCTGGAGCTTCTGCTGGAGGATCACCTCGCCCGTCGACCCCGAGGGGCGGCTGAGAGTCAGCACGCCGTTGCGCAGCGGCACCTCGCGCAGGCCTCTCCGCGACTGACGCCATTCCCCGCCGTCATAGCGGTCATAGCCCATGGCCCGGAGCCGGATCGGCCCGAAGCGCTGCTTAGTCGAAACGTCCATCCACACGCGCGCCACGATCGTCGGGTCCGTCGTGGAGACCCGCGCCTCACGGAAGTTGATGGTCTCCGTCAGCGCCGTCGAGCTCCCCGGCAGCGAGCCGGCGAAGCCGGACATGAACGGGCTGCGCACGCGCGGCAGCAAGGGAAACAGTAGCACGCCGATGGCCATCGAGCCGGCGAGATAGAACCCGGCCGCGCGCCCGGAGGGCGCCTCCGCGTATTCATGCTCGACGGAGCGCACCGTCTCCAGATGGCTGACGTACATCAGCTGCCGGAACATGACGAACGCGAACAGCAGCACGAACGGCACGACCGTGATGTGCGTCGAGGTGGCCAGGCTGGCCACGAAGATCAGCGCGGCGGTGAGCATCCGCTGCCCGTGGTTGTTGCGCTGCATCGACTCGCTCGGCTGGTAGACGGCGATGAACAGCACGAGGTGCGTCGAGGCGGCGATGGCCGTCCCCGAGATGAGCCGCCAGTCGACGAAGTAGAGCGGGATATAGGCAAACGCCATCCAGCGCAGGAACCGGGCCGGGATGAGCTGCGGCGTCTTTCCCATCGCCACGCGAGCCACGATGACGGCCATGGCCAGATGGAAGACCAGGACCGGCGTCCCGGCGATGGCGCTGGTGAAGTAGAGCGGCACCGCCGCGAACATCGTCAGGAGGAGCGTCTCGATCTCACGCGCTCTGGGCGTCATGCCGGCCTCCTGCCACGGAAAACAGCACGGAGTTGCGCTCCAGTAGCTGATGCACCGGCTCGTGCTCCGCTTCCAGCAGCGCCAGCGCGCGAAACAGCGGTCCGGCCGGCTCGGCTTCGCGCGCGCGCAGCGTGATGCGCGGCAGCGCCAGCATCACGTCCAGTCCGTCGCGCACGGCGTGATACAGCAGCGTGGCCGCGGCGGAGATCATCTCCTCGAACTCGTCGTCCGTGACGCCGTGCGGCTTGTAGGGATCGACCACGATGTGCAGCGAGCGCGCGGCGTCGGCCTCGTGCTGCTTCATGATCCAGCGCCCGAGGCTGGCCGACTTCTTCCAATGCACCTGGCGCAGCGAATCGCCGCGTGCATACTCGCGGAACGAATGGATCTCATTCCCCGCGCCCGGCCGTCCGGCCACGCTCTCCTCGCCGAACACGGCCCGGAAGCGCTCGCGCTCCCCGTCATCGGCGAGAATGCGCGGATAGACGATCACGTCGCTGGAGACCCGCAGGCGGCGCTTCTTGAGCACGAACCCGAACGGATAGCGCGTGTACGAATCGATCGCACTCACGTGCGCCAGCCCGCGCCGCGGAAAGAGAAACGCCGCCGTGACCGTCACCTCGCCGCGTTTCGGAACCAGCGGGACCAGCACCGGCGCGGCCAGCGCCTCCGAGACGAGCACCACGTCGCGCACGTTCCAGATGCGCGAGTCGTTCCGGATGCGCAAAGCTCCATCTGCCGGCCGCCCCGCCCACGCTTCGTCGATGCCGTGAATCTCGACCGAAAGATGTTTCAGCCCGCCCTTCGATGCGATCCCCGACAGCACCAGGCAGCCGAGCATCAGCGTCACGGCGATGTAGATGGCGTTGTTGCCCGTATTGATCGCCGAGATGGCCAGGATCATCGTGGCCAGGATGTAGGTCGTGCCGACTTTCGTCAGCCGCACGACACCTTGAAACTCCCAGTCCTGTTTCATTCCGTTCGCTTTAAAGCTGTACAGCTGTAAAGCTCCACAGCTGTACAGCTCCCATCACCTCGGGACTGCGATCTCGTTCACCAGCTTCTGGATGAACCGCGCTTCCGGCGAGAAGTCGCCGCGGCCGACGCGGCGGTCTTTGATCACGATGCGATGCGACAGCACCGGCACGGCCAGGCGCTTCACGTCCTCGGGGATCACGAAGTCGCGGCCACAGACCATCGCCAGCGCCTGGCAGGCCTTGAAGTACGTCAGCGCGCCGCGTGTGGAGACGCCGAGGGCGACCTCCGGGTGCGCGCGCGTGGTCTGCACGATCAGCATCAGGTACTCCACCAGCGCCTCGCTCACGTGCACGTCGTGCACGCGCGCCTGCAGCTCGCGCACTTCATCGCCGTCGAGCACGGACTCGAGATGCTCCAGCGCCTCCTGACCGCCGCCGGTGCGCAGGAGCTGCTTCTCATCGCCCGCGCTCGGATACCCGATCGTCAGCTTCATCAGGAAACGGTCGAGCTGCGATTCGGGCAGCGGATACGTCCCGACGTGCTCGATAGGGTTTTGCGTGGCGATGACCAGGAACGGATCGGGCAGCGCCATGCGCCGCTTCTCGATCGTGATCATGCCCTCGCTCATGGCCTCGAGCAGGGCCGACTGCGACTTCGGCGTGGCGCGGTTGATCTCGTCCGCGAGCAGCACGTTCGTGAACACCGGCCCGGAGACGAACTCGAACTCCTGCAGGTCCTGGTTATAGATCGTCACCCCGACGATGTCGGCCGGCAGCAGATCGCTCGTGAACTGAATGCGCTGGAACCCGAGGGACAGCGAGCGCGCCAGCGCGTGGGCCAGCGTCGTCTTGCCGACCCCCGGAACGTCCTCGAGCAGGATGTGCCCCTTGGCCAGCAGCGCCGCAATGCAGAACTGGATCACCTCCGACTTGCCGCGGATGACTTTCTCCACGTTCTCCTGAAGCGCAGAGATCCTGTCGAGCGAGCGCGTGATCGGGACCGGTTGTGTCGACATGCTGTTCCGTTTTACGTGCAGAGGCGGGTCTTAGTTCGCCGGCTGTAACAGAGGGGCTGAATTCTCAATTCTCAATTCCCAATTCCCAATTCCGGCCCCCCGGCTCCCCGCAGCCTACAGCTTCTTGTAGTCCGGCCCGCCGCCGCCCTCCGGCGGGACCCAGGTGATGACCTGGTAGGGGTCCATGATGTCGCACGTCTTGCAGTGGAAGCAGTTCGTGAAGTTGAGGAACGGGACCTTGCCGCGGCCGTCGGCGGTGGCCTGCGGCTCGTAGACCTGCGCGGGGCAGAAGTGGAAGCAGGGGTTTCCGTACTCTTCCGTGCAGCGGGTGATGCACACCTCGGTGTCGGTGATCAGCAGATGCGCGGGCTGGTTCTCCTCGTGGAGCACGCCGCCGTTGTAGACGTTGGTGACCTTGTCGAACGTGTACGTGCCGTCGTACTTCACCTTCGCCGGCGGATGCGGTTCCTCGGAGCCGAAGTAGCGCTGGATGCGCTCCATCTGGGCGTGTCCGGCTTCGCCCTCGAGCTTGTTGGCAACGCCGAATCCGCGGCCGCCCGTGACCATCCCCAAGCCCGTGTTGATCATCCCCGCCAGCTGGCCGTTGTGGAAGCCCTGATGGAAGTTGCGCTGCGACCAGAGCTCTTCCTTCGCCCATGACACTTCGAACAGCTCGTCGTACTGCTTGAGCTGATTCGACGAGTAGTCCTCGTTCAGCAGCGCCGCGAACGCGGTCTCGGCGGCCATGATGCCGGACTTGAAGGCCAGGTGAATCCCCTTGAGGCGCGCGCCGTTGAGGAACGCTCCGGAATCGCCGAGGATCATGAAGCCGTCGCCGTAGAGCCGCGGCATCGAGTAGTAGCCGCCCTCGGGGATGGCCTTCGCGCCGGCAGCAATCATCTTGCCGCCGCGCAGGATCTCCTGGATGGCCGGATGCAGCTTGAGCCGCTGCAGCTCGTTGTGCGGATCGAGCGTCGGGTTCTTGTAGTCGAGACCGACCACCAGGCCGATGTCGACGACCCGGTCTTTCATCCCGTAGATGAAGGCGCCGCCGAACGTGTCCATGTCCAGCGGATACCCGAGCGTGTGGACGACGTGGCCGGCCGGCCAGCGGTCGTCATTGAGCTGCCACAGCTCCTTCACCCCGAGCGAATAGACCTGCGGGTTCTTGCCGGCGTACAGATCGAAGATCGTGGCCAGCTGTTTCACGCACGTGCCGCGCGGCCCCTCGGCGAAGATCGTCATTTTGGCGCGCACGTCGACGCCCGGCTCGAAGTTCGCCTTCGGTTGGCCTAGCTTGTCGATGCCCTTGTCGCCGGTGCGCACGCCGACGACGCGGCCGTCTTCGATGAGGACGCGGGTGGCCGCGAACTCGGCGAAGAGATCGACGCCCATCTCACCCACGATCGGGCCGAGCCAGCGCACGACCTCACCCAGCGAGACCACGTAGTTGCCGTGATTCTTGAGCGGAGGAGGCATGGCCGCACCGGAGAGACGCGCCAGCCGCGAGTTTTCGGTCAGATACCAGAACTCGTCGCTGCCGACCGGCGCCTCGACCGGACAGCCGCGCTCCAGCCAGTCCGGCATCAGCTCGGTGATCCCGCGCGGATCCATCACCGCGCCGGAGATCCCGTGCGAGCCGATCTCCTTCCCCTTCTCCAGGACGGCGATGGAGATGCCTTCGAGTTTTTTCTCCGCGTCCGACTCGTTGTGAACGCGAATCAGCTCCGCGAGCTTGTACGCAGCAGCGAGTCCCGCGGGCCCCGCGCCCACGATGACGACATCGACCTCAAGGGTCTCGCGCTCGATTCCGGGAAGTTCGGCCATTGATCGTGCTCCTCAGCGTGAATGCGGCGGCATTGTATAGAAACGAGGCTCAGAGGCTCAGAGGGACAGAGGCTCAAAGGGGTTGGTGCCTTCTCTGAGCCTTTGAGCCTCTGAGCCTTTGAGCCTCACCTGCTATCCTTCGCCGCGGTCGATGGACGAGCTCTACCTCCCGCTGATCCTCTTGTTCGTCTGCAGCGCGCTGACCTCGTACGTGGCCACGGCCATCGTCCGGCGCGCGGCGCAGCGCATTGGGCTGGTCGATGAGCCGGGGGAGCGGAAGCTTCATACCGTGGCCACGCCGCGGCTGGGCGGGCTGGCCATCATCCTCGGCTTCGGCTTTCCGCTGCTGCTGCTGGCGGCGAACGCGCGCGCGGCGGAGCTGGTCACGAAGAATCTCGCCTATCTCTTCGCCGTCCTGGCCAGCGGCTCGCTCGTGGTCGGCCTCGGCGTATACGACGATCTCATCGGCACCAACGCGCAGCAGAAGTTCGCCGTGCAGTTCGCCGCGGCGTTCATCCTGGTCGCCTTCGGCGTGCAATTCGACGTCATCTCCCTGGCCGGGATGGTGTTCAACCTCGGCCTGCTCGGCGCGGTGGCCTCGGTGTTCTGGATCGTGGGCGTGATGAACGCCATGAACTTCATCGACGGCATGGACTCGCTGGCCACGGTGGTGGCCCTGACCATCGCCGCCGCGTTCAGCGTCATCGCCATCCTCCGCTACGACGCCTTTTCGCTCGTCATCATGACCGCGCTCACCGGAAGCCTGGTCGGCTTCTATCCATGGAACAAGCCGCCCGCCAAGATCTTCATGGGCGACACCGGCGCTCTCTTCATCGGCCTGCTGCTCGCCGCCGGCTCGATCGCCCGTCCCAGCAAATCGCCCACCGCGCTCATCATCGGCGGGCCCATGCTGGCGCTGGCCCTGCCGGTGATCGACACGCTCATCGTCATGAAGCAACGCTTTGGCGGAACCTCCGTGCCACTCACCGCCCGCCTGTCCCGCGTCTTCACCGCCGACCGGCGCCACATCCATCACATCCTCGTGGCGCGCTACGGCAGCCCCGGCAAAGCCATTCTCGGCATCTGGCTGGTGACGCTCCTCTTCGCCGGAGCCGCGGTCATGACCGCCACCGAGGCCACGCGCAGGCTCGGCTACGTCGCCGCGCTCGTGGCCCTCCTCGCGCTGCTCGTGCTGCGCTACCTGCCGCGGCGGGCTGAATGAATCACGCGCCTTCTCCGCGCGACTTCTACGATTCCGCCGATCCCGCGCGCTGGGGCCGCGATGAAATGCCCGAGCAGGGCCGCGTCACCGCCGCATGGCTGTCGCGCGTTTCATCCGAAGGACCGGCCCTCGAGCTCGGATGCGGCCGCGGTCGTCTCGCTGGCGTGACGGCGCGCTACCTCGGCCTCGATCTCGCGTTCACGCCGCTCCTGGCCACCCGCGGACGGAGCGTACAGGGCGACATGGAACAGCTGCCCGTCCGCGACGCATCCGTCGCCTTTGTCTTCAGCTGGGCCGCCATCGAGCACGTCCCCCATCCCGAGCGCGTCCTCACCGAGATCGAGCGCGTCCTCCGCCCCGGCGGCACCGCCCTCCTCGCCCCCGCCTGGCACTGCCGCCCCTGGGCCGCCGAAGGGCTCGAATTCCGGCCGTACGCATCGCTCACACCCGGCCAGAAAATCCGCAAAGCCCTCATCCCGTTCCGCAACCTCGTGCTCTGGCGCGCCCTCTTCGAGATCCCCCGCCGCAGCGGCCATGAGCTCGCCGCGCTTCTGCGACGCCCCGCCTTCACCTACCGCCGGCTCACGCCGAATCTAACCGAATACGTCGGCACCGACTGCGACGCCTTCACCAGCATGGACCCCCACACCGCCATCCTCTACTTCCGCGGCCGCGGCTGGAAGGTGCCCAGCCACCCCACCATGCTCGCGCGAATGCTGGTCAGGCACGGGGCGGTGGTGGTGCAGAAGCCGTAATTGGTGATGCCACACGCCCTCTCCGCGCGGCGCGCTTGCGCGCCTTGCGCGCCTGGGGTCAGACCTTCGGCCCTCTCCGCCTTGCGCGCCTTGGCCGCGGGCGCGCTTGGGGTCACACCTACGTTCCTTGGTTGCTTGTGCGCGGCGCGCTTGGGGTCACACCTACGTTCCTTGGTTGCTTGTGAGCTTGCCCCCGCCTTGGGGGGTCAGACCTTCGGCCCTCTCCGCGGAGGCTCAGGTCTTGGGGTCACACCTTTGCTCCGGTCGTCTTGGGGTCCTCCGGTCGTCTTGGGGTCAAACCTTTGCTCCGTGGGAGTCTTGTGGCTCAAGTCCGGCCGCCCGAAGATGGCCACGATCGTCGCGACCGTGGCTCGTATTGCCTCCAAGCGCGCCGCCGAAGTCATCGCCACGCGAGCGTCTTGGGGTCACACCTTTGCTCCGTGAATTGACTTGCATTGCCCACTCCTCGTGGAGGACACGGTTCACGATCTTCCATTCCGAGGGACTTCTGACACCGATTCATCTACGCGAAGGAGACTCCTCGGCGATCGGCCGCAACCGAGGGAACCTCGGTGCACTATGGCACGACCTCTTCGCATCGAGTTTCCCGGC
>Ga0207428_10000147_pt1 | contig 95314 bp, 67 predicted proteins | sample RhiMethybrSRZTD1_FD_187600 | JGI IMG/M metagenome (GOLD analysis project Ga0207428, IMG submission 187600) | Populus rhizosphere microbial communities from Tennessee, USA - Rhizosphere MetaG P. TD hybrid SRZTD1 (SPAdes) (version 3) | ecosystem: Host-associated > Plants > Roots > Rhizosphere >... | reverse complement strand
CCGAATGGAATGCCACTGCGCACCCGTTTCGATGGTCCCCAGCCTCCTTCGCCAAGGTTCTCGCCAAAGTCGAGACCTCGGTCCCAGTCGCGGCGTGACAGGACACTCACTTCCGGGACGCTGTACTTAGCGCCGCATCCGCCTGGCCGGCTTCCGCGTCATCTGCGCCGAGGACGTCTTCGTCCACCACATCGGCCAGGCCTCGTTCTCGAAACTCTCCCGCGACGCGTACGAAGCGCTCTGGAAACGCAACCAGGCCTACTTCAAAGAAAAGTGGGGCGCGCGGTGGGAGCCGCATCAGCGGCGCTAGGTCGATGGACGGCGTGAGCGTCAGCCAGGTGTGATGAGCAGCGACGCCTTCTTGAGCGTTTGCGTCAAAGCTTCTTCCGGGAGCTTGCCGATCCGTTCCGCTTTACGGGCGCGCCAGTCAACACTCTTCAAATGATCAGAGAGAATGACCCCGGAGACGCGAAACCCTTTCGGGATCTCAACTTCAAAGGGATAGCCCTTGACGTGCGACGTGACCGGCACCACGACCGCCAGCCCTGAACTGCGGTTGTAATTGGAGGGTGACAGAATGACGGCCGGACGGCGACCCGCCTGCTCGTGCCCAGCCTGGGGATCGAACGAAAGCCAGACGACATCGCCTCGCTCCGGTACGTAGCTGCTACCAGACTTCGTTGCCAACTGGTGTTCCCGTATCCGTCTCGGAGTGACGATTCTCGGGGGTGATCCTGCCGACGAGCTCGTCGAGGGTGTACTCCGGCTCCAGCATGGGTACGACGACTAATCTTCCGTTCCGCACCGTCACGTCGACCGTCGAATCCTCGGCCAACTGAGCTTCCTCCGCAAATGGCTTCGGAATGCGGAGCGCGAGACTGTTCCCCCACTTCTGAATGCGAGTCTTCATGGCCGTATCTACAAAGAGGATACCACGAAATCCCGTCACGCCGTTTGACACGTCGAACGCCTTCTCCCTATCCTCACCTACCGATCGGTCGGCAGAGAGAGGCCCGCATGACCAAAGCCGAAAAGAAGCGTGCCCAGAACGGCGCAGCCAGCGATGGACGCGCGGCGGAGGTCTACCGGACCGCGGCCCGGGTCATCCTGGAGAAGGGGTATGACGGCACGTCGGTCAGCGACATCGCCGATGCCCTGGGCATCACCAAGGCCGGGCTCTATCACTACATCAGCGGGAAGACCGAGCTGCTGTACGAGATCATGAAGTTCGGTCTCGATGAGCTCGATCAGCAGGTCATGGTCCCGGCGCAGGCGATCGCGGACGCGGAGGAGCGACTGCGCTTCGTGATCTCCACGCATGCGGGGCTGGTGATCGAAAGCGACGGCGCCGTGACCATCCTCGTCGACGAGGCGCGCGCTCTCACCCCGGCACAGAACCGGAAGGTGACCAAGCTGAAGCGCGGCTATCTCGACTTCCTCCGCCAGACGCTGGACGAGCTGAGCGAGCAGGGAAAGCTGCGCGGCGTCAACACGACCGTGGCCACGTTCAGCATCATCGCCGCGATCAACTGGTTGTCGCGCTGGTATCAAGCCGGCGGCACCCTGAGCAAAGTGGAGATTGCCGAGCAGATCGCCGACATCGCCTTCCACGGCGTGCTGCGTTGACGGAGGAACATCGATTGCCGAGTGCCTACGCCAGGCGTCCGTGGGAAGCACACTTCGATTACTGGGTGCGGCCGCACATGAACTACCCGCGGCGGCCTCTCCACGACATCCTGCGCATCGCCGCCTCCGACGTTCCGGATGCCCCGGCCACGTCCTTCCTCGGCGCGAAGCTGACCTATGCCGAGATCAAGAACCGCGCGGACCGCTTCGCCACGGCGCTGGCGCGCTCCGGCATCGTCCAGGGCGATCGCGTCGGCGTCATGCTGCCGAACTGTCCGCAATATTTAATTGCGGTCTTCGGCATCCTGCGCGTGGGCGGCATCGTGGTGAACGTGAACCCGCTCTACACGCCGCGCGAGATCGCGGTCGTGGCGCACGACTCCGCCATGCGCATGCTGGTGGTGCTCGATCTGCTCGCTCCGGCCGCGCTGGCGATTCGCGGCCAAACCGCAATTGAACGGATCATCGTCACGTCCGCGGGCGAATACAGCATCGCCGCGTCGGAGTGTCCGTCGATCGACGGAACGGAACGGCTCTGCGACGTGCTGGCAAGCGTCGACACACCCCAGCTTCCGCACGTCCGCATCGACCCCGACGACGTCGCCGTCCTGCAATACACCGGAGGGACGACCGGCACGCCGAAAGGGGCGATGCTCACGCACTACAACATCTTCGCGAACGTCGTGCAGTGCACCGCGCTGCACATCCCGTCGCTGCGGCGCGGCGAGGAACGCTATCTGCTGGTCATCCCGTTCTTTCACATCTACGGCTTCACGTGCGGGCTCATGGCCGGAGCGTGGCTGGGCGGCATGCAGATCCTCATCCCGAAGTACGACGTCGAAGCGGTGCTGAGCGCCGTGCGCGACCACCGGCCCACCTACTTCCCCGCGGTGCCGACGATCTACATCTCGCTGCTCAATCATCCGAAGGCATCCGAGTACGGTCTCGACCGCATCCGCGCCTTCAACAGCGGCTCCGCACCGCTGCCGCTGGAAGTGCTCGAGCAGTTCGAGAACCTGACCGGCGGCATGCTCAGCGAAGGCTACGGACTCTCCGAGGCCTCGCCGGTGACGCATACGAGCCCGTCGCTGTCGGTGCGCAAACCGGGAAGCATCGGCATCCCGCTTCCCGATACCGACATGAAGATCGTCGACCTCGAGACCGGGCTCGACGAGGTTCCGCCCGGCAGCGCCGGAGAGTTGTGCATCGCCGGCCCGCAGGTGATGAAGGGGTACTGGAACCGGCCGGAAGAGACCGCCGAAGCGCTGCGCCGCGACGCCGATGGACGCGTGTGGCTCTACACCGGCGACGTGGCCACGATGGACGCGGACGGCTTCACCACCATCGTGCAGCGCAAGAAAGACATGATCATCGTCTCCGGCTTCAACGTCTATCCGACCGAGATCGAGCAAGTCCTCTTCACCCATCCCGCGGTGATGGAAGCCGCCGTCATCGGCGTGCCCGATTCCTATCGCGGCGAAGCGGTCAAGGCATTCGTCGTCCTCAAGCAGGGCGCGAACGCCACGGTCGACGACCTGCGGCAGCACTGCCGCGCGAACCTCGCCGAGTTCAAACGGCCGGCCACGATCGACATCCGCGAGTCGTTGCCGAAGACCGCGGTGGGGAAGGTGCTGCGGCGGGTGCTGCGGGAGGAGGGTTAGTCCGCGGGTGGACCCAGTGGACTAAGTGGACTTTGTGGACGCAGTGGACACGAACACACGTCCACCAAGTCCACAACGTCCACAACGTCCACAACGTCCACTCCGTCCACAGAGAGGAGCCCATGAGCGAGCGAAAAACCACCGCCTACGCCCTCGGCGTGTTGTTCGTCATCAACACGCTGAACTTCTTCGACCGTGTGATCGGCGGCGCGCTGGGGGAGCCGATCCGCCGCGAGTGGAATCTCAGCGACAGCGCCCTCGGCGCGCTCGGTACGGCCTTCACGCTCCTCTACGCCTTCGTCGGCATTCCGCTGGGACGTCTCAGCGACCGCACGTCGCGCAAGACCATCCTGGCCGCGGCCGTGTTCCTCTGGAGCGCGCTGACTGCGGTCTCCGGCATCACGCGCACGTACTGGCAGCTCTTCGCGACGCGCCTCGGCGTCGGCGTCGGTGAGGCTGCCTGCGCACCCGCGGCCACGTCGCTCATCGGCGATCTCGTCCCGCCGCAGCGGCGGGCACGGGCCATGTCGATCTTCATGATGGGGCTGCCGATCGGTATCGCGCTCTCCTACTTGGTCGGCAGCTTCGTCGCCCACGCGTGGGGCTGGCGCGCCGCCTTCTTCGTGGCCGGCCTGCCGGGACTGCTCGTGGCCATCGCGGCTCTTTTCATCGCCGAGCCCGCGCGCGGGATGAAGGAGACCGTCGTCGTCGGAACACGGACACGCGCCGGCTCACCGTGGCGCATCCTCCTGTCGATCCCGACGCTGTGGTGGCTGATCCTTTCCGGCGCGCTGCACAACTTCAACATGTACGCGCTCGGCTCGTTCCTCTCGCCGCTGCTCATGCGCTATCACGGCGCGGGACTGCGCCAGGCCGGCCTCATCACGATGGTCGTCTACGGCCTCTCCGGCATCCCGGGCCTGCTGGCCGGTGGCGCGCTGGCCGACCGCTGGGCCGTGAAACGCCGCGACGGACGGCTGCTCATCGCCGCGATCTGCACGGCGCTCGCGGCGCCGCTGATGCTCCTGGCGCTGATGCGCCCGGCGAAGGACATCGTGCTGTTCATCGTGTTCGGCAGCCTGGCCTGCATGGTCATGTACGTCTACTACGCCAGCGTCTACGCGACGCTGCAGGACGTCGTCGAGCCGTCGCTGCGCGGGACGGCGATGTCGCTCTACTTCTTCGCCATGTACGTCCTCGGCGCGTCCTTCGGACCGCTGGCCACCGGCATGGCCAGCGACTACTTCACCCGCAAAGCGGCGACGGCGGCGGGCGTGGCGGACGCCGCCGGCAAGGCGCTCGATCCGTTCCGCGGCGCCGGCCTCCACTCGGCGATGTTTCTCATCCCCCTGCTCTGCCTCCTCCTGGCCCTGGTCCTCTTCGCCGCAACCCGCACCCTCGGGCGCGACATGGACCGGATGCGGGTGGGAATCGGAGCGGAAGAGTGATCGGCCCGTGAAATCGACACAGCCACTTCCTTCCTGCTATATTGACTGAAGGGGTGACTTATGAAACGTCGCACTCTCCTTCAAGTACTGCTGCTCGGAATCCTGGCGATGTCGGTCACGACCGGCGCCAACGCCTATCAGATCAGCGCGGAACACCAGTATTACTCCGATGCGGCATTCAACAACCTGGTCGGAGGGGAATGGGTTCCCGGTGTTTGCTGCCTCGAGGTCGACGAGTACTCCTACTGGGGCGATATCGATACGCCCTACCGCATCGCAATCGGTTACGATGACTGCGGGTGGGTGTCGTCCAACTCAGCCAACTGCCAACATTACTACAGCGGCGCCTGGCACCTCGTTCCCTGCTCCTGAACGGAAGCAGATCCTCTTCCTGAGTCCTCGTTGACAAGGTAGCTACCGAAGGCTACTTTGAAGGTATGCGGTCGCACATCATGCCGCGCCAGCCGGTGGCACGACTGAGGGAGATCCTCGCCGACGTGGCGAAGGTTCGCGAGGGAGCGATGATCGCGGAAGAGACTCTGGGAGAACTGGAGCACCTGTGGCACACCAGCCCCGGAGACTCCGCTGGTCCTTGGACGCGTGAGGAGATCCATGAGCGCGCCGGCGCTCGTCGACACGAACACTTTCGATTACGCTGACGACCGGAATGCCGTCGAGTCGAGCCGAGCTGCAACCTCAGGGCGCCCGGGAAGCGGAGCCGGGTGAAAGATGTCAGAACCGGTGCCTTCCCACCCCCTTCCGTTCAAAAGATTTGACCCCAGATCCATTCGATTGAATCCACGGGCCGTGTCACGGTCCTGTGGCCACCTGTAACTGGATTTCTATCAATGTTTTGTGATCAACTTCGGAAAACGTCCAGGGGGCGGGCGGATTGCAGCCGCGAGCCACCGACTATCAAGAAGTAAACGAGTAACAAGCAACAAGGGGGAATGGATGAATCCAGACTATCGAAGGTTGTTAGTAGCATTGGCCGTCTGCTTACTGGTGGGGTTGCCCCTGCTGGGGCAGACCACAGCAAATCTGACGGGAAAAGTCACCTCGGGTGGAGCCGATCTGCCCGGTGTCACGGTGACGATCACGTCGCCCAACATGCAGGGTGCGCGCACTGCCATCACCAACGTCAACGGTGACTACAACTTCAGCGCAATCCCGCCCGGCGAGTACTCCGTCCGGTTCGAGCTCGAGAGCATGCAGCCCGTGAACAAGACGGTGCGCATCGGTGTCGCCCAGACGGGCCGCGCTGACGCGGACCTGAGCGTTTCGGCCATCTCCGAGGCCATCACGGTCACCGCGACCGCGCCGGCCGTCCTCGAAACGACCGAAGTACAGACCAACATTCAGGCTGATCTCGTCGAAGACCTCCCGCTGGCGCGTACGCTGGTCGGGACGACCACGCTGGCGCCCGGAGTCAACTCCAACGGCCCGAACGTGGGAGCGATCACGATGTCCGGCGCGCTTGCCGCCGACAACCTGTTCCTCGTCAACGGCGCGGTCGTCAACGAGAACCTCCGTGGCCAGCCGCACAACCTCTTCATCGAGGACGCGATCCAGGAGACCACGGTTCAGACGGCCGGCATCTCGGCCGAGTACGGACGTTTCACCGGTGGTGTCGTCAACGCCATCACCAAGTCCGGTGGTAACGAATTCAGCGGCTCGTTCCGCGATTCGCTGCAGAACAACGATTGGACCGAGAAGGGACCGCTGCAGACCTTCGACAACGCCGATCAGATCAACGAGACCTACGAAGCCACCCTGGGCGGCCGCATCATCCGCGACCGTCTGTGGTTCTTCGGCGCGGGCCGGTATTCCGACCGCACCACCCCGGGCCAGCTGTTCAATCCGGACGCCGGCCAGGTCATCGTGCCGTTCGACGCAGGCACGGAAGAGACCCGCATCGAGGCCAAGCTCACCGGCCAGATCACGCCGAAGCACAGCCTCGTGTTCTCGTACCTCGACATCAAGCTCGACCAGGTCAACAACTGCTTCATCGCCTGCTACGAGTTCTCGAACATCGATCTTGCCCGTTCGCTGCCGAACGATTTCAAGACCGTGCACTACAACGGCGTCCTGACCAGCAGCTTCCTGCTCGAAGCCACCTACGCCCAGAAGAACTTCACGTTCGAAGGCTCGGGCGGCGACGCGGTCGGCGACCGTGTCAACGGCTCCTGGTTCTATGACCCGAACACCGGCGCCTTCGGTGGCGCTCCGGTCTTCTGCGGCGTCTGCGATCCTGAAGAGCGCAACAACGAGACCTACGGCCTCAAGACCACGTACTACCTGGCCACCAACTCGATCGGTACTCATAACCTCACCGCTGGTTACGAGAACTGGGCCGAGAGCCGCCTCTCCAACAACTACCAGTCGGCTTCGAACTACTCGGTCTATCTCAGCGCCGGCTCCGTCACGCGTCTGGCCAACGGAAACATCCAGCTGAGCGTCACCGCTGGTGATCTCATCGGCTACCACCCGATCGACGTCCTGTCGAAGGGATCGGACTTCCAGACCGACTCCATCTTCGTCAACGACAAGTGGGACCTCAACAGCAAGTGGAGCTTCAACCTCGGCGTCCGCTACGACAAGAACGACGGCAAGGACAGCTTCGGCAACACCGTCGCCAATGACTCCGCCTTCAGCCCGCGCCTCGGCGCCATGTATGACGTCCTGGGCAACGGCCGCTTCCGGGTCAACGGCAGCTACAGCAAGTACGTCAACCGCATCGCCGAGACCATCGGTGGTTCGGGCTCTGCCGCCGGCAATCCGGCCACCATCTACTACGAATACCAGGGTCCGGATCTCACCGGTCCGACCTTCACGGTCTTCGACGGTGTCTTCGACTGGTTCGACTCGGTCGGCGGTCTGGCCAATACGGACCTGATCGTGGCCGTCAACATCCCCGGCTTCAACAACAAGATCCTGACGCAGCTCGTTTCGCCGAGCGTCGATGAGTTCACCATCGGCGGTGGCTGGCAGATCAACAACAACGCCTACATTCGCGCCGACTACATCGACCGCGAGTGGCAGGACTTCTTCGTCTCGCGCTCGGATGCCACGACCGGCCAGGTGACCAACGCGTTCGGCCAGGTGGCCGACCTCGTTCTGTTCGAGAACAGCGACCTCCTCGAGCGGACCTACAAGGCCGTGCAGCTCCAGGGTGCATGGCGCGTGTTCCCGCGCCTGAACCTGGGCGGCAACTACACCTACTCCGAGACGAAGGGCAACCAGATCGGTCAGACCTCCGGCAGCGGCCCGGTCTCCGATGCCATCCTTCGCTACCCCGAGTACAAGGCGTTCGCCCAGAACAACCCGGTCGGCTACCTCCCGCAGGACCAGAAGCACAAAGCCCGCGCGTGGGCCAGCTGGGATCAGCCCCTCGGCCCGGCCGGCAACCTCAACATCTCGGTTCTGCAGAACTATGACTCCGCGACTCCGTTCTCGGTCTTCGCGAACGTCCTGACTGCCAGCCGCGCTGCTGAAGGCCCGGTTGTCCAGTTCTTCGATGTTCCTGCCAGCCGTTACGCCCAGGACCCGACCACGACCGGCTACTTCTTCAGCGATCGCGGCGCGCTTCGCTGGGAAGACGTCACCAGCACCGACCTGGCGCTCAACTACACGCTGCCGATCTGGCAGCTCGAGCTCTACGCCCAGGGCGAAATCCTGAATACCTTCAACGAAGACGCGCAGGTCGGCGGCAACACCACGGTTCTGACTGCGGCCAACGCCGCCTGCATTCAGACCACGGGTCCGAAGACCGGTCAGCGTTGCTCCACCTTCAACCCCCGGACTGAAACCCCGGTCGAAGGCATTCACTATCGCCTCGGACCGACGTTCGGTCAGCCGACTACGGCCACGACGTTCTCGACGCAGGGCAGCTTCCAGCTCCCGCGCACGTACCGTCTGTCGCTCGGCGTTCGCTTCTAATCTCCATCCACGGTTGTACGGAAACGCCCCGGCTTCGGCCGGGGCGTTTTTTTTGAAATGCACTCCCCGGCGCTTTCGTTTGCTGGCCCGTGGCCGGACCATCCATCAAGCGCTCTCGCGCCGCGTCGTGGGTCCTCGCTGTCGTCCTGGCCGCCGCCTGCAACCGGGAAGCGGTGACACCGGCCGCCTCGGAAACGCCGGTCTTCCTCATCTCCATCGACACGCTGCGCTCCGACCACCTCAGCGCATACGGATACAAAAACGCCGCGCAGCCTTCGATCGACAAGTTCCGCCGCGACGCCATCCTCTTCGAGTCCGCGTTCAGCCAGTGCCCGCAGACGCTGGTGGCCCACACCTCGATGTTCACAGGGCTCATCCCACCCGGCCACGGCGTCCGCGACAACCTTGGATATGTGCTGAAGGACGAGGTCCCGACACTGGCTTCGATCCTCGCGGAGCACGGCTACGCCACCGGTGCGGCGGTCTCTACGTACGTTCTGCGCCGGGCCACGAATGTCGGAAAGGGATTCACCTTCTACGATGACGCGCTCGATTACGCATCGACCGCGGTAAAGAGCCACGCCGAGCGTGACGGCGACCGTTCCCGTCAGGCGCTGGAACGTTGGATCCACGGGACGTCCCAACGCCGGCTCTTTGGTTTTCTCCATCTCTACGAACCGCACGCTCCCTATCTGCCGCCGCCGGAATACCGCACACATCGCGATCCATACGACGACGAGATCGGATACGCCGACACGATCGTGGGGCGTTTCCTTGACGGGCTTCGGACTGCCGGCCTGTACGACGACGCGCTGATCATCGTCACGTCCGATCACGGAGAAGGCTTGGGCGACCACGGCGAGGACGAACACGGCGTGTTCGTGTACCGCGAGGCCATTCAGGTTCCGCTGCTCGTGAAACTGCCAAAGAACCAGCGCGCCGGCGAAACGGTCACCGCGCCGGTCTCTCTGGTGGATCTCGTTCCCACCGTACTTGCCGCCACCGGAGTGGCCACGCCGATTCACTTCGACGGCCGCGATGTCCTGGCCGCGAACCTTCCCGATCGCACCATCTACTCCGAGAGCTACTTCGCGCGCCTGCACTTCGGATGGCATCACCTGCGCTCCGGAATCGGACGCGACTTCCATTACATCGAAGCTCCGACTCGGGAGTTGTACCGCTATCGTCAGGATCCGGCCGAGCGCGCGAACATCGCCGGCTCGTTCCGGCGCGAGCTCTTCGCGCTTCAGGATGAGATCGGACGTATCGACGAGCGCTTCGCGGCGCCGGCGGCCATCGACCCCGAGGAACAACGCCGCCTCGCGTCCCTCGGCTATCTCGGTGGAGGGAACACCGCGTCCGGAGATCTCCCCGATCCCAAGACGAAGGCGGGAGTCCTGCGCGACCTCCGCCGCGCCGTCGACCAGATGCACCGCGGAAACAACGCCGAGGCCGTCCGGCGGCTCACGGAGTTCACCGCTCAAAACCCCGACGTCGTCGACGGCTTCACCTACCTGGCGCAAGCACTCATGACCCAGCGTCCGGCGGAAGCGATCGGCGCGCTGCAGCGCGGCCTCAGGCAGCATCCGGCCAGCGGCGTGCTCGCGCTCTCGGCCGCGGAACTGCTGCTCCGCGAACGCAGATTCGACGAAGCGAAGGCGCACGCCGAGCTGCTCCTGAAGAGCGATCCCGTGCTGGCGCACGAGCTCCTCGGGCGCATCGCCATGGCCCGCGGTGCCTGGAGCGACGCCGAGCGCGAGCTGCGCACGGCGCTGGACCTGGCGCCGCAGCGGAGCGATACGCTCAAGCTGCTGGCCGACACGCTCCTCAAACAAGGCCGCCGCGCCGAAGAGGTGGAAATGCTCGATCGCGCACAGCGAGAGGTGGAGACGCGCAGCCTCCCGCCGATCGCCGGCCTCAACTTCCAGCGCGGCGAGGCGCTCCTCTCTCTCCGGCGCGTCGCGGACGCCGAACAGTCCTTTCGCAAGGAGACGACGTACTTTCCGAAGAACCGTCAGGCCTGGGGCAGTCTGGCCCTGGTCGTCGGAGCGCAGGGGCGGCGCGACGAAGCCCGGCAGATTCTTCTCAGTGCCACGCAGCAGAACCGGGACGACCGGATGCTGAAGATCGCGCTGGAGTGCTTCGAGATCATGTCGGATCCCGCCGGCGCCGAGCTGGTGCGGAAGCAGATGCGAGGCGCGGCATGAAGAGGCGGGCGATCGTTTTTTCGTTCGCAATTCTCCTCTGCGCGTTCGGCTGCAAGGAGCGTAAGGAAGGCGTGCTTCCGGGCGCACTGGCCGGGCAGCCGCCGGTGATCATCATCTCCATCGATACGCTGCGGGCCGATCATCTTCCGGCCTATGGCTACAAGGGTGTGGCCACGCCGGCCATCGATGCTTTCCGTGCCGACGCGGTCCTCTTCAGCAACGCCTATTCGCAAATCCCGCTCACCTTGCCGTCCCACGTCTCCATGCTGACCGGCCTTTATCCCGCGCAGGCCGGCGTACGCGACAACCTCGGGTATGCATTCGACAGCGCGGCGCACCCGACCATCCCCACGCTGCTCAAGGGACGCGGGTACGCGACCGGCGCGGCCGTTTCGGCGTACGTGCTGCGAGGGGCGAGTGGATTGTCGCGCGCGTTCGATAGTTACGATGACGCCATCGACGTTCAGCCGGGAGAAGCGCTCGGCAAGCTGCAACGCACTGCGGGTGAGACCATTGCCATCGCCCAACCGTGGATCGAGTCGCGCAAGGCGGAACCGTTCTTCTATCTTCTGCATCTCTTCGAGCCGCACGGACCGTACGAACCGCCCGAGCCGTTCCGCTCTCAGTACCCTTCTGCGTACGACGGCGAAATCGCCACCGTCGATCACGCACTCGGACAATTCATCGAGTTCCTCAAACGCACCGGTGTGTATGAACGGGCCGTCATCGTTCTGATGTCCGATCACGGCGAGGGGCTGGGCGATCACGGCGAGGACGAGCACGGCATCTTTCTCTACAAGGAAGCGATCCACGTTCCGCTGTTCATCAAGCTGCCGCAGCAGAAGGAAGGCGGAACGACGCGCGCTGATGTCGCCCAACTCGTCGACCTCCTTCCCACGATTTGCAGTCTGACCGGCGCGGACGTCCCTGCCAATCTGCCAGGCCGCTTCCTCCTCGGCGATCCCGCTCCGGGCACCCGCACTGCCTACAGTGAAACGCTCTATCCGCGGATTCACCTGGGGTGGAGCGAGCTCCACTCGATCATCGATCCGAAGTTGCATTACATCGACTCACCCTCGCCGGAACTGTTCGATCACGTCGCCGATCCCGGCGAAACGGTCAACCGCTTGAAGGATGAGCGACGCTCCGTCGCGGAGATGCGCCGCCTGCTCGGGACGTTGCGCGTGCCCTACTCTCCTCCGGCGGCGATCGACCCTGAGGAAGCTAAGAAGCTCGCGGCTCTCGGCTACCTCGGTTCCTCGGCGCCGAGTGAAGCCGTCTCGCTCGCCGCTCCCAGGGACCACATCGGCGAGCTGCGCCGGATGACGCAGGCCATGGCCGCGGCGCAGCGGGGGAATCATCAGGAAGCCATCGCCATCTACCGCGAGGTTCTGGACAAGAACCCGAAGTTCCCGGACGCCTGGGGACAGCTCGCCGCCGCCTACCGCGCCGCGGGCATGCTTCCGGAGGCAGCCACCGCCTACAAGCGCGCTCTCGAGATGACGCCATCTCTTCGGCAGGAGATCGCCCTCTCGCTCGGATCGGTCCTGCTCGACCAGGGCAAGTACGACGAGGCGGCGGCCCACGCCGAGCTTGCCTTGAGCGCGCAGGAAGCTCCTGCCCGCCTGCTGCTGGGACGAATCGCGCTGGCCCGCAAAGATTTCGGTACGGCCGAACAGCAGGCGCGATCGGTGATGGGCAATCCAAGCTACTCTCTGGCGGCGATGGTCCTGCTCGGACAATCCCTGGTCGGCCAGCGGCGCTATCCCGATGCGCTGGCCACGCTCGATTCCGCCCGGCAACAGGCCGAGCAGCACCGGGTGATCGCGCCTCCGCTGCTCAACTTCGCGCGCGGCGACCTCCTGGCCCGCACCAACCGTCCCGCCGAGGCCGAAGCAGCGTTCAAAGAAGAAATCCGCCTTTATCCCGCCAATCGCGAGACGTACGCGAATCTCGCGGTGCTCTATCTCTTCACCGCGCGCGCCGACGCGGCGGAGCAGACGTTCGTGGCCTTGACGCGGGCCATCCCCGGGCGGGCTTCCTACGAGTTTGCTGCGCGCACCTTTGAAGAAGTCGGTGCCTCTCGCGAAGCAGCCCGCTGGCGGCAGCGTGCCTCGCGCGGCGGAGCGTCATGAACCGGATCAAGATCTTCGCGCTGCTTCTGATATCCGCCGCCGCCGGCCTGACGCGCTGCGGCGGAGAGACCGCGGTCCCCGCGGCAACCGTGAAGGCCGCCAACGCACCGGTCATCCTCATCTCGATCGATACGCTGCGCTCCGATCATCTCCCCATGTACGGGTACTCCGGCGTGAAGACGCCCGCGCTCGATGCGCTCCGCGGCGACTCCATCCTGTTCCAGAACGCCTGGAGTCACTGCCCGATGACGCTGCCTTCGCACGTCTCCATGCTGACCGGGCTTCTGCCGACGCAGCACGACGTCCGCAACAACCTCGGCTATCGGTTCCACCCCTCGAAAGTCCCCACCGTCCCTGCGATTCTCAAACAACACGGCTACGCCACCGGCGCGGCCGTGTCGTCGTTCGTCCTGCGCGGCGAAACGGGCCTGTCCGAGGCCTTCGACTGGTATGAAGACTCCATCCGCCCGGACGCGGGATCCACGTTCATCGACTACCAGCGCAGCGGCGCGGAGACGGCGGCCCTGGCCACGCAATGGGTCGAGCAGAACAAGACGAAACCGTTCTTCCTCCTGCTCCATCTCTACGAGCCGCACGTTCCCTACTCCCCACCCGAGCCGTTCGCCAGCGAGTATCCGAACCGTTACGACGGCGAGATCGCCAGCGCCGATCACATCGTCGGCAAGTTTCTCGATGAGCTGAAGAAACAAGGCATCTACGATCGGGCCATCATCGTGCTCACCTCCGATCACGGCGAAGGATTCGGCGAGCACGGAGAAGAGCAGCACTCGATCCTCCTGTACCGCGAGCTGCTGCAGATCCCGCTCGTGCTCAAGCTTCCCGCATCGCAGCGCCGGGGAACCGCCGTCACCTCACCGGCGCAGCTCGCCGACATCGCTCCCACGATCCTCGAAGTCCTCGGAATCGACGCGCCGAAGATGAGCGGATCTTCCCTGCTCGGACTGACTGCCGTCCGGCCCCTCTATGCGGAAACGATGTATCCGCGGATTCAACTCGGCTGGAGCGAGCTCACCTCGGTGATCGAGCATCCGTATCAGCTGATCGACTCGCCGCGCCCCGAGCTCTACGACCTCGCGAAAGATCCGGGTGAGAAGAACGATCTCGCGGCCACGGAGCGCCGCACGGCCGCGAAGCTGCGCAAGTGGCTCGAGATGCAACAGACCCCGCTGCGGCCGCTCGAGCAGGTGGACGCGGAGACGTCGGCCAAGCTCACAGCCCTCGGGTACATCGGATCTCCGGCCACACGCGGCGGAGATCTTCCCAATCCGCGCGACGCCATCCGGCTGCTGCCGCAGATGCAGAGAGCCTTCAAGCTGCAGGCGGATGGACGTCAGTCCGAGGCCATCGCCGCGCTCGAGAAAATGACCGCCGAACATCCTGAGATGGTCGAGCTGTGGGTGAAGCTGGGAGAGGTCTACTCGGCCTCCGGCATGTTCCAAAAGGCCGCCGGCGCATATCAGGAAGCCATTCGCCGCACTCCCGTCTTCGCGCCCGAATATGTCTTCTCCGCCGGCGAAGTGCTGATCAAGGCCGGCGATCCGGCGAAGGCCGAACAGCACGCCGCCCTGCTCATGAAGGAACAGCCCGCAAACGGACACGAGCTCCTGGCCCGCATCGCCCTGGCGCGGAACGATCTGAGGACGGCGGAAGCCGAGGCGCAGCGTTCCGTCGACACCGCCAGCCGGTTCGAGCCGAAACGATTGATCCTCATGGCCGAGGTCCGGCAGCACCAGGGACGGTTCAACGAAGCCCTGCAGATCCTCGACACCGCGGAAGCCAGGGCCGGGAGCGGCGGCCACGGAGCCGTGTACCGGCTCAACTTCCTCCGCGGCGACACCCTGGCGCGCATGAATCGCTTCGGCGAAGCGGAAGCCGCCTATCGCCGCGAGATCGCCGCCTTCCCCAACAACGGCCAGGCCTACGCCAACCTGGCCGTCCTCTACATCATCGGCGGGCGGTCCCGGGACGCCGCCCGCGTCTTCGAAAACCTCGTCGCCGGCAACCCCTCCGAGGGAAACTACCTCCTGGCCGTCAGAACGTACGAGGCCGTCGAAGACCTCGCCAGCGCCGAGGAATGGCGCAGGCGGATGCGCTCTGCCGCACCCTGAGAATCTTGTGACAAACGTGTGTCGGGTGGGACCGACAGCCCGCCGTTACAATGTTCCTACTCAGATCCCTCATCCCTTGCCGCCCGTCCATTGATGCATGTTCTTTGACGCTGTTCGCGGAGACTATGGCCATGTCGTTCGATATCCGTTTCCAGACGCATCACGCCGTCCGGTCAGCCGTTGCACTGCTCACTCTCCTCACGACACTGCTGGCTCTCCCGCTGACTGCTCAAGACCCGGCGGCGAAAGAAGTCATCGAAGTCCGCGTCACGAACGTCGAGATCATTGCCACCGACGCGAAGGGAAATCACGTCCCCGGCCTGACGCGCGATGATTTCGAGCTCTACGAGAACGGCAAACTGCAGACCATCACCAACCTCTTCGAGGCCAGCGCAGGCACGGCGCAAGGCACCGCGGAGGGCACCGCGCCCAAGGCCGCCCCCCGGCGCCTGGTCCTCTACCTCGATGATTCGACGCTCCTGCCGAATAACCGCAGGCTGCTCATCCCGTCCCTCAAGAAGTTCGTGGCCGAGACCATGACTCCTGACGATCAGATGATGGTCGTGACGTTCAATCAAAGCTCGAAAGTCCGCGTGCCCTGGACCAGCGACGTGGCTGCCGTGCAGGCCATGCTCGACACGATCGGGCGCGAAACGGGAGGGGGCAGTCTCCGCCAGGCCGCCCGCGGCCGGATGGAGAACGAGATTCGCGAAGTGGTGAGCAGGGATCAATCCATCCATCTATCGCAAGACGCGCAGACATTGGGAGCCACGGCCCCCGACGGCGAGTTCCGGGTCCTCCTGACGAATGTCCGCAACTACGCCAGCTCGGTGAAATACGACTTCGGACTGTCCGCAGGCGCGCTGGAGAAACTGTTCGGAGGGCTGGCCGGCATCGACGGGCGCAAGGTCGTCTTCGTGGCCAGTGAGTCCTTTCCGATCCGTCCCGGAAGCGACATGTTCGCGCAGCTCGAAACGGTCCGAAACCAGATTCTCTCGGGCAACGGTTCGGAAGGGCTCAAGAGGAGCGCCCGCACCAGCAGCGTCGGCGCGGCCGCGGCGGAGTTCAACATGAACGAGTCCATCCTCATGCTGGCCAGGGTGGCCAACGCCTCCGGCGTCACGGTTTACGCCCTCGATCCCGACATCGGCGGGCGTTCCGACTCCGGCAACGTCCAGCAGATGGGCTCGGAGATGATGACCAACCCCACATCCGCCGCAGTGGCCGCGGCCATCGAGATCGACGGAATGCAGGTCCTGGCGGCAGCGACCGGAGGTCAGGCCTGGATCGGGATGAAGCCCGCCATGGCCTTCGACAAGTTGCGCGCCGATCTCGACAACTACTATTCGATCGGGTACCAGGCCAGAACCAGCGGCGACGCCGAGCGCGCCATCGAAGTCAAGTCCAAGCGGCCCGGCATCCGGGTTCGTACGAAGAAGAACATCGTCTTCCGCACTGCCGAATCGGAGATGGCCGAGCGGGTGACGTCGAATGTTCAGTCCGCGCAATTGAACGACCTCGGGATCTCCCTTCAGGTTGCGGGAGACATCACCACCGAGGGAGACAAGCGGCGGGTCCCGGTTCACGTACTGATCCCCGCGCGCAACATCACCGTGGCCACCGAAGGCGATGTGGTGACCGGAGGATTCTCGGTCTACATCTGCAGCGCCGGCGGCAAGTCGGAACCGTCCGACGTGACTCGAAGGACGCATGAGATCAAGTGGCCCCCATCGGCGGTCGAGCAACTGGGAGATCGCAACATGACTTTTGCGATGGAAGTGGTCCTCGAGAAAGGGCGCGATCTCATTTCCATCGGCGTCCTCGATCACCGCTCTCAGGCCACGGGCTTCTCGAAGCTCACCATGTAACTTCCACGGAGACCATGCCATGTCGAGCTCCTTCTCCTTCAAGAAACTGCCAGCAGTTTTCACTCTCGCCGCCACTCTGCTGACACTTCCGCTGATGGCGCAAGCGCCGGCGAGCGAAGTCATCGACGTTCAGGTCACGAATGTCGAGATCGTGGCCACCGACGCCAAGGGCAATCACGTTCCCGGCCTGACGCGCGATGATTTCGAGCTCTACGAGAACGGCAAGCTGCAGCCGGTCACGAACCTCTTCGAGGCCCGCACCGGCGCCGCGCCGGACGAAGCGGCTGTGCCCCGCCGCCTGGTTCTCTATTTTGACGATTCGACGATCCTGCCGAACAACCGCAAGCAGCTGATCCCGGCCCTGAAGAAGTTCGTGGCCGGCGCCATGACTCCCCAGGATCAGGTCATGATCGTCACGTTCAACCAGAGCTCGAAAGTCCGGCTGCCCTGGACCAACGACGCGGCTGCCGTGCAGTCCACGATCGACGCCATCGGGCGCGAAGCCCGGGGCGGAAGTCTCCGCCAGGCCGCCCGCAGCAGGGTCGAGAGCGAGATTCAAAACGTGGTGCGAGGGGATCAAGCGACGTCGCTATCGGAAGGCCGCACCCTGGCATCCTCACTCCCCGGCGCGGATTTTCGGGTGCTCCTTTCCAACGTACGCAATTACGCAAGCTCGGTGAACCACGACTTCGGCGTATCGGCGGCGGCGCTGGAGAGCCTGCTCGGATCGCTGGCCGGTGTCGACGGGCGCAAGATCGTCCTCATCGCCAGCGAGTCGTTCACGACGCGTCCGGGCGGCGACCTCTTCGCCTACCTCGAAAGCGTTCGAAACGACATCCTCTCGGGGAACGGCTCGGAAGGGCTCAAGCGGGACGCCCGCTCGACCAACGTCAACTCCGCCGCATCGGAGTTCAACACCAACGAGACGGTCCTGGCGCTTGGCAGGACCGCCAACGCCGCGGGTGTGACGATTTACGCGATCGATCCCGACATCGGCGGGAGCTCCGGCTCCGGGAATGTGCAGCAGACCGGTTCGGACCGTCAGAGTGGCGCGGAAGGGACCTCCGGCGTGGACGGTCTCCAGATTCTGGCACGCACGACCGGAGGCATGGCCTGGATCGGGATGAAGCCGGCGATGGCCCTGGACAAGCTGCAGTCCGATCTCGACAACTATTACTCCCTCGGCTACCGGGCCACGAACAGCGGCGATGCCCAGCGCACCGTCGAAGTGAGGTCGAAACGGCCCGGCGTCCGCGTTCGCACGATGCATCGCGCCGTACAGGCGGCCGCGTCCGAGATGCCGGCCCCGGTGACGCCGGCAGCAGCAGCGACGCCCGCTCCGGTGACGCCGGCTGTCCGGACCGCCGAGTCGGAGATGGACGTCAAGGTGACTTCGAACCTGGAGACCGCGCAACAGAACGAGCTCGGGATCTCCGCGGAGGTTGCCGGAGACATCGTGACCGACGGCGAGACGAGACGCGTTCCGGTCCACGTGCTGATCCCCGCCAGCAAAATCAAGGTGGTTCCTGAGGGAGAGGTCTTCACCGGAGGCTTCTCGGTCTACGTCTGCACGGCCGGAGGCCAGACCCAGCCGTCCGCCGTCAATGAGCAGTCGCACGAGATCCGCTGGACGCCGGCCATCATCGAACAGCTGGACGACCGCAAGATGACCTTCGCCATCGAAGTCGTCCTGGAGAAGGGGCGCGACCTCATCTCCGTGGGCGTGCTCGATCACCGCTCTCAGACAAAAGGCTTCTCGAAGCTCGAGCTCTGATCCCCATGCCGAAACCCATCACGAAACTGCCGGCAGCGCTCGTTCTGGCGAGCCTCCTGGCGTATCCCGTGGCGGCCCAGACGCCGATGAAGGAAGTCATCGACGTCCGCGTCACGAACGTCGAGGTCATCGCCACCGACTCGAAGGGAAATCACATTCCCGGCCTGACGCGCGACGACTTCGAGCTCTACGAGAACGGGAAGCTGCAGGCGATCACGAACTTCTTCGAGGCCAGCGGCGACGCTCCGAGTAAGACCGCGTCGCCTCGCCGGCTGGTCATCTATCTCGACGATTCGACCCTCGTCCAGAACAACCGCAAACCGCTCATCCCGGCACTCAAGAAGCTCCTTGCGGACACGATGACGCCGGACGATCAGGTGATGATTGTGACGTTTCATCCAAGCCTGAAGGTCCGGCTGCCGTGGACCAGCGATCCAGCGGCCGTGCAGTCCGCGCTCGACGCCGTGGGGCGCGAATCGGGCAACGGAAGGATCCGCCAGGCCGCGCTGGACCGGCTGGAGAGCGAGATTCGCAGCATCGTGGCCCGGGATCAACTGCCGCGGCCATCGGGGGCACATGATCCCATCACCGATTTCCGTGTCCATCTTTCGCACGTCCGCGCCTACGCCAGCTCGGTGAAACAGGAGCTCGGTGTGTCCGCCAGCGCGCTGGAGGGTCTGTTGGGTGAGCTGGCCGGCGTCGACGGCCGCAAGATCGTCTTCATCGCCAGCGAGTCCTTTCCCACCCGGCCCGGCAGCGAGGCGTTCGCATTCTTCGAACGCCTCCGGAACGAGGTCCTCTCGGGCGACGGCCCGGAAGGGTTCAAGCGGGGCGCGCGACTGACCAACGTCCTCTCGGCCGAATCGGAATTCAACGCGAACGAGATCATCATGGCGCTCGGCAGGATTGCCAACGCGGCGGGCGTCTCCATTTACGCACTGGATCCGGCGACCGGCGGACGGTACAACTCCGGGAACGTGGAACAGCTCGTCCACGGTCAACTGCAGACCGGCCCTGCAACAGGACCTTCCGATGTGGACGGCCTGCAGGTCCTGGCCCAAGCCACCGGAGGTCTGGCCTGGATCGGGGTGCGGCCCGAGCTGGCCATCGAGAAGTTCGGCGCGGATCTCCGGAATTACTATTCGATCGGCTACCAGGCCAGGACCGGCGGCGACGCCGAGCGCACCATCGAAGTGAAGCCCAGGCGCGCGGATCTCCGGGTTCGCGCCAAGAAGAGCATCGTCTTCCGCAGCGCCGAATCGGAGATGGCCGGCCGGGTGACTTCCAATCTGCAAACCGCGCAAGTGAACGACCTCGGGATCTCCGTTCAGGTTTCGGGAGAGGTCACGGACGAAGGAGACAAGCGGCGCGTCCCCGTTTACGTGCTGATCCCCGCGCGCAACATCACGGTGGCCGCGGAAGGAGACGTCCTGACCGGAGGATTCTCGGTCTACTTCTGTGCCGCCGGTAGCAAGGCCGAAGCCTCGGCCGTGACCCGTCGGTCGCATGAGATCCGCTGGACTCCGGAGACAGTCCGGGAACTGGGCAATGACGGCAGCATCACCTTCTCGATGAAGATCTTTCTCGAGAAAGGGCAGGACCTGATCTCCTTCGGCGTGCTCGATCACCGCTCTCAGGCCACGGGCTTCTCGAAAATCGAGATGTGATGTACACGGAACCATGCTGAACCGGCTTCCCTTCAGGAAACTCTCGTCAGGGCTCGCTCTGGCCGCCCTCCTCGTTCATCCGACGGCGGCCCAAACACCGCTGAAGGAAGTCATCGACGTCCGCGTGACAAACGTCGAGGTCATCGCCACCGACTCGAAGGGAAACCACGTCCCCGGCCTGACCCGCGACGATTTTGAGCTCTACGAGAACGGCAAGCTGCAGCCGATCACGAATCTCTTCGAGGCCAACGCCGGCGCTTCGGCCGCCGCTTCGGCCAGTGCTTCGAACGACGCCGCAAGCAAGAGCGCATTGCCTCGCCGCATCGTCCTCTACCTCGACGATTCGACACTCATGCCGAACAACCGCAAACCGGTCATCCCGGTACTCAAGAAGCTCGTTGCGGACACGATGACGCCTGCTGATCAGATGATGATCGTCACGTTCAACCAAAGCTCGAAGACCCGGCTGTCCTGGACCAATGACCCGGCGGCGGTGCAATCCGCGCTCGACACGGTCGGGCAGGAACCGGGTGGCGGAAGGACCCGCCAGGCGGCCCGCAACCGCGTCGAGAACGACATTCGCAACGTGGTCAACGAGGATCAGGTCAACTCGCATTCGCCGAACGCGCCTCCTTCTCCCGATTTCCGCGTCCTGCTTTCGAGCGTGCGCAACTATGCCACCTCGATGACCCACGACTTCGGGCTGTCGGCGGGCGCGCTGGAAAGTCTGTTCGGATCGCTCGCCGGCGTCGACGGGCGCAAGATCGTCCTCGTCGTCAGCGAATCGTTCCCCACGCGTCCCGGCAGCGACGTCTTCGGGTACCTGGAAAACGTCCGGAACCAGATTCTTTCGGGGAGTGGCTCGGCCGGCCTGCAGCGAAGCGCCCGCACCATCAACGTCATCGCCGAAGCGTCGGAGTTCAACACCAACGAGACCATCCTCATGCTCGGCAGGATCGCCAACGCCGCCGGCGTCACGATCTACGCACTCGATCCCGACACCGGCGGAGGCTCGCTGTCCGGGAACGTCGAGCAGGCCGCACCCCAGCAGATGTCGGGCGTTGCGGCCGGGACGTCCGAGGTGGACGGCCTGCAGATCCTGGCGCGGGCGACCGGAGGGGTGGCCTGGGTCGGCGCCAGGCCCGCCATCGCAGTCGAGAAAATACGCGCCGATCTCGAGAACTACTATTCGATCGGTTACCGAGCTACAACCGGCGGAGGGGCCGAGCGCACGATCGAAGTGAAGCCGAAGCGGGCCGGCGTCCGGGTCCGCGCCCAGAAGAACATCGTCTTCCGCAGCGCCGAATCGGAGATGCCCGGCCGCGTGACGTCGAATCTCCAGTCGCCGCAGACGAACGACCTCGGCATCACCCTTCAGGTGGCCGGAGAGGTCGTGAGCGACGGAGACACGCGGCGCGTCCCCGTCCACGTGTTGATCCCGGCGCGTAATCTCACCATCCTCCCCGAAGGAGACGTCGTCACGGGAGGCTTCTCGGTCTACGTCTGCACGGCCGGCGGCACGGCAGCACCGTCCGCCGTTCACCGGCAAACGCACGAGATCCGGTGGCCGCCGGGCGCCCTGGCGCAGGTGAAGGACCGCAAGATGACTTTCGCCCTCGATGTCGTCCTCGACAAGGGCCGGGACCAGATCTCTGTCGGCGTCCTCGATCACCGTTCTCATGCCACTGGTTTCTCGAAGATTTCGATGTGATGACGCGGAAGGTCCGGACATTGCGATGTGCGCTGCTCGGCACGCTGCTGCTGCTCACCAGCTGCACGCGGGAAAAGCGTAGCGAGGGTCTCGCGGGTGCGGTCTTTCCGAACGCGCCGGTCATCCTCATCTCCATCGACACGCTGCGCTCCGATCATCTGCCCGCCTACGGATACAAAGGCGTCGAGACTCCGCATCTCGACCGCTTCCGCAAGGACGCCATCCTCTTAGAGCAGGCCTTCTCGCATGTCCCGCTCACGTTTCCCTCGCACGTCACGATGCTCACCGGCCTGCTCCCCGCCGGCAGCGGCGTCCGCGACAACATCGGCTTCCGCTTCGATCCCGCGGCGCAACCGACCCTTCCGGGAGTGCTGAAGTCGAAAGGCTATCGGACCGGTGCGGCAGTCTCCTCGTACGTGTTGCGCGGCAAGACGGGCCTCGGCGCGGCGTTCGATTTCTACGACGACGCGGTGGAAGTGCGGCCCGGCAGCGCCCAAGGCAGTCTGCAACGCAGCGGATCGGAGACCGCCGCCATCGCCCGCCGGTGGATCGAGCAGAATCGCAACGAGCCGTTTCTCTTCATGATGCATCTGTTCGAGCCGCACGCTCCCTACACTCCGCCGGCTCCCTTCGCCGGCCGCTATCCGCTCGCCTACGACGGAGAGATCGCGGCCACCGACCAGATCGTGGGCGAGCTTCTGGACGCGCTGCGGAAGTCCGGGATCTACGACAAGGCCATCGTCGTCATCGTGTCCGATCACGGCGAGGGTCTCATGGACCACGGCGAGCAGGAGCACGGCATCTTTCTCTATCGCGAAGCGATCCAGGTCCCGCTCATCATCAAACTTCCGGGAAGCCTCGACGCAGGAAAGAGCATCCCGGAGCCCGTCGGTCTCACCGATCTCTTTCCGACCATCGCGAAACTCGTCGGCGCCACCGTGCCGCCCGGACTCGCTGGATCGTCGCTGCTCGAGGCTCCAGCGAAGCCGCGCACGATCTTCAGTGAGACGATCTATCCGCACCTGCACATCGGCTGGAGCGAGCTCCGCTCCCTCGTCGGCGGAGGACATCACTTCATCGAGGCGCCGCGGGCCGAGCTGTACGACCTGAAAGCCGATCCGCGCGAAACCACCAACATCCTCGCCGAGAATCGCCGCGTCGCCGCATCCATGCGGGAAACGATGCGGCCCCTCACCGTCCCGATCGCCGCTCCTCAGAACATCGACCCCGAGGAAGCGCAGAAACTGGCCGCCCTCGGCTATCTCAGCAGCTCGACGCCGGCAGCCGGCGGACCGCTCCCCGATCCCAAAGATCGCATCGGCGAGATCGCCCTCATGCGCGAAGGCGCCCAGCTCACCCAGGCCCGCCGCTTCGGGGAGGCCATCGCCAAACTCAAGTCGGTGCTCGCCGCCAATCCCCGTCTCAGCGACGCCTGGAGCCTCCTGGCCCGGTGCTACGAAGAAGCCGAAGACTACGAAAACGCGGTGGCTTCCTACCGGAAAGTCATCGAGCTCTCCCCGACGGGCTCCGGAGACACCGCGCTCACCCTCGGCTCCGTATTGCTGAAGATGAACCGCCTCGACGAAGCCGAGTCGCACGCCCAGCTCGGCATGCACACGAACCCCGCCTCGGCCCGGCTCCTCCTCGGCCGCGTCGCCCTGGCCAGAAAAGACTTCGGCAAAACCGAGCAACTGGCCAGGACTGCCATGGAAGACGAGCTCTATCGCCTCCCCGCCGCCGTCCTGCTCGCACAGGCGCTCAACGGCCAGAACAAACCCGCCGAAGCCCTCGCCCTGACCGAGAAAACCGCAAGCGAGATCGCCGCGCGTGGCTACGAGCCCGTGAGCATGCTCGACTTCGCCCGGGGCGACGCCCTGGCCCGCCTCAACCGCCTCGACGAAGCCGCCCAAGCCTTCCAGCTCGAGATCCGCCACTTCCCCCACGGCCGCCAGGCCTACGCCAACCTCACCGTCGTCTACGCCATCCAGGGCCAGATCAACGAAGCCCGCCGCACCATGGAAGCCATGATCACCGCCAACCCCAACGCCGAAAGCTACCGCGTCGCCGCCCAGACCTTCGGGGAGCTCGGCGCACCGGACGAAGCCGCCCGCTGGCGCCGGCGCGGGATGCGGTGAAAGGGTCGAGCCCCGGAGCGCTTTCTCGTCACCTCAAAAGTCACGCGAGGCTGACTCGGAGTCACGCGGGGCTGACTCAAAGTTACACGCGGTTAACTCAAAGTTACACGAGGCTAACTTGAAGTTACACGAGGTTAACTTGAAGTTAGCCGAGGAAGACTCAGAGCTAGCCAAGGAAGACTCGGAGTCAGCCGGGGAAGACTCGGAGTTAGCCGGGGAAGACTCAGAGTAAGCCGGGGAAGACTCAGAGTCAGCCGAGGAAGACTCGGAGTTAGCCGAGGAAGACTCAGAGTTAGCCGAGGAAGACTCAGAGTTAGCCGAGGAAGACTCGAAGTTAGCCGAGGAAGACTCAGAGTTAGCCGAGGAAGACTCGGAGTCACGCGCGCGTCCACCCATCCGGAACTCCGGTCGCTCTCCTCACCGAACTCGGATAACGTCCGCCGTCCACCAGAATTGGAGGTACTCACGACGTGCTGTTCCGAGACGCGGCGTCCTCATTCATCCGCCACTGCCAGTCGATCCGGAAGCTCTCGCCCCACACCATCCGCGCCTACCAGCTCGACCTGGCCCGCTTCTCCCAATTCTTTGGAAAACGCGCCGCCGTGGCCGCCTGCGACAAGACCGTCATCCACAACTACGTCCGCCACCTCTTCGACGAGGTCGCGCTCAAGGAATCGAGCGTCAAGCGCCACCTGGCCACCCTGCGCAGCCTCTTCCGGTGGCTCGAAGAAGACGACCAGGGCATCGAAGACCCCTTCCGCGGCGCCCGCATCCGCATCCGCATGCCCAAGCGGCTCCCGCGCGTCATCGCCCGGGCCGACCTCCGCCGCCTATTGCTTCACGACCAGCCGCCCGCCTTCGCCGACCTCACCGCCTACGTCGCCACCGAGCTCCTCTTCGCCACCGGCATGCGCGTCAGCGAGCTGGCCGGCCTCCTCGACGCCGCCGTCGACGTCGAAGACGGCACCATCACCATCATCGGCAAAGGCAACCGCCAGCGGCGCGTCTTCGTCCCCGACGACCTCAAATCCCTCCTCAACGACTACCGCATCGCCCGCGACCGCTGCATCTCCACCGCCGATACTTTCCTCGTCAACTCCCGCGGCGACGCCGCTTCCCCCCAAATGATCCGCCGCCTCGTCCGCCTCCACGGCGAGCGCAGCGAAGTCCGCGACCGCGTCACCCCCCACATGTTCCGCCACTCCGTGGCCACCTACCTGTTGGAGGAGGGAGTGGATATCCGCTACGTCCAACGGTTGTTAGGACACCGGAGCATCTCTACGACGGAGATCTACACGCACGTCGCGGATGCGGCGCTGAAGGTGAGGATTACGGAGAAGCATCCGAGGAGGGGGATCGTAGGGCAGTAGGCATTGCGCCTGACTCGTCGAGCATCGCGGAATGCGGTAATGCAGCCGGCGTAGTCGTACAATTGTACATATGCCGGAGATCGTCATCGACACATCAGCAGTCGTTGCGGTCATTACGAATGCACCGGAAAAGGTGGCGCTGATCAGGGCTACAGAAGATGTTGAGCTCGTCGCTCCGTCCTCAGTTCACTGGGAAGTGGGCAACGCGTTCTCCGCAATGATCCGTCGAGGGCGTTTGACTCTGGACCACGCCGCGAGAGCGATCGAGATCTACCAGTTGATTCCGATTCGCTTCATCGACGTCGACCTGATGGGGAGCCTCATGATCGCCTCGGAACATCGCCTCTACGCCTACGATGCATATTTGATCGAGTGCTCCCGAGCGAGAAGGGCATCGCTCCTGACATTGGACCGCACGCTTGCAAGAGTGGCGGCGATAATGGCGATCGATGTTGTGGAGGTCTGATGAAAACATACAGATTTTCGGAGGCACGACAGAATCTGGCAGCTCTTCTCGATGAAGCCGCCAGCACCGGCGAGGTGCGCATCAGCAGGCGTGACGGTCGTAGCTTCGTGATCCGGCCGGCAAAAACGAAACAGTCGCCACTTGATGTCCCCGGCATCGACGCAGACCTGTCCATCGACGAGATCGTCAGAACCATCCGCGCCGGCCGGCGGCGCATTCGCTGAAGCCCAGTCACCTAACCCCTACCCTCCCTCCCCGTCCAACCCACCATGAGCCGAAGGTTTGTCTTCGCTGCGATCCTCCTCTTCTGCGCGATCCCGATGCACGCGCAGGAAATCGAGGTGGACATTTCCGCGTGCCGGGCGATGTACGAGGTCGTGAAGGCGATGCACGATGGGGCGTCGCGCGAGAACATCGAGAAGCGGCTCGATGCGCTGCTGGAGACGCGGCCGTATCGGGTGATGTTTGCGCACTACAACCGGTCGTGGCGGCCGGACCATCTTCCCAAGGGCGTGTTCAAAAGGATGATCTTGAGCCTGCGGTTTGGGGACGCATACAAGGCCGGAGAGAACGAGCGGGCCGATGCGATGCGGGTGCATTGGAAGAGGTATTACGACGATCTTCCGCTCTTCGGGAAGAAGGTGCGGGAGCTGGAAGCGACTCCGCTCGAGAAGCTGATCCACGACGGGGTGCGTTACGCGCAGAGCTGGTTGCCGCCGGAGTGGAAGATCCCCGGGTTCTATTTCCCGGTGATCCCGAACGGCGGGAGTCCGGCGTTTTCGATCGGCGACGCGCAGGGGTATGACTTCTTCCAGTTGCCGGACCTGCAGGCTCTGGTGGGGACGATCGCTCATGAGTCGCATCACCTGGGCATGCAGACGGCCCAGCCGGATTCGCTGACGGCGGCGGAGGTGATGGCGTTTCGGGTGATGAACCTGGCGGTGGCGGAAGGGGCGCCTACGAAGTTCGTCAGCGGCTCGCCTCCCGGATGCGTCCCGTCGATCGCCGAGGTGCGCTTCAACACGTTCACGCCGGAGCTGACGAAGAGCTGGAAGGCGCATGTCGCGAATGAGGCGGAGCTGGTGCAGTATCAGGTGAAGCTGCTCGATCGGGCGCTATCCGGTGACCTGTCCGAGGAGGAGCTGAGCGCGGACATGCGCGAGTACTGGCTGAACGGGAAGGTCGGACGGGCGTACGTGATCGGCTCGGAGATGTTCGGGGCGATCTACGTCGCCTTCGGTAAGGAGAAGGTCTTCGAGGCGATTAAGGATCCGCGGCGGCTGTTCTCGCTCTACAACGCCGCGCTGGATGCGAAACCGGCCGTGCTGAGGGACTGCGTGCGCGTCCCGGAACGGGCGGCAAAACAGGCCGAGGCGATCGGAACCCACCCACAGACGCAGTAATTACGTATAGTAGTGTCCGGTCATCTCGGTCATGTCCTGGAACTCTGCACGCAACCGTATCCGCGGGACGCAGCGGGCGCTCTCGATGGGCATCCTGCTGGCGACGGCAGCGCTCGTGGCGCTGCACGCCGGCATCCTGTGGCAGCGCGTAGCGGATCAGTCGATCGCGCAGCCCGCCGTGATGGCGCGGTGGGCGCTGGCGGCGGCGATCGCGCTCGGCGCGCTCGTGCTGCGCCGGATGACGTCGTCCTCACGATCGACGTGGCTGGTGTTCTGGGCGATCGTCATTCTGCTGCACGTCATGGCGCCGGCCGGCGCGGACGCGGCGGACCTGGCGGTGCTCACCGAGGCCGGGCTCGTCGCCGCTCCCCTCCTGGTGATGTTCGTGATCGCGGTTGCGGCCGCGAACATCGGCATCGCCGCGTTCCGGGCCGAGCCGGCGAACGCGTGCTCGTTCGCCGGGCTCACGTCGCACGCGCGCGACCGCGCTCCTCCACACCGCTGATTGCCTCTCCCATCCGCATGGCCGCGTCACCGCGGCGCACTGTGAGGAGTCCAATCATGCGTACATTCGCATTCATTTTGCTATGCATCACCATGCTCATTCCCGGCGTCATCGCCGCTCAGCAGACGACGCCTCCGGCCGGCGAAACGAAAACAGAAGAGACAGAACAGCCGAAGGCTTCGTTCTTCGATGAGACCACGGTCACGGCCACCGGCTCGGAGCGGAACGTCTTCGACATCGCCACGCCGGTCACCGTCATCCGCGAAGAAAAGATCGCCCAGAAGAAGGCGGAAAACGCTGCGGAGTTGCTGCGCGAGCAGCCGGGCGTCGACGTGAACGGCGTGGGGCCGAATCAGTTGCGGCCCGTCATCCGCGGACAGCGCGGTCTGCGCGTTCTCTTTCTCGAGGACGGACTGCGCCTGAACAACCCGCGGCGGCAGACGGACTTCGGGGAGATCGGTGGCCTCGTCGACCTGCAGAGCGTTTCCTCGATCGAGGTCGTTCGCGGTCCGGCCTCGGTGCTCTACGGCAGCGACGCCATCGGCGGCGTCATGAACGTGATCAGCAAGGATCCGGCCTTCCGCGACGGCTCGAATTACACCGGCTTCCTCGAAGGACGGCACTCCAATGCCGGAGACCTGGCCGGGCTCAGCGCCGGCGTCAACGCCCGGATCGGGAGATTCACGGTCCAACTGGGCGGAACGAAACGCCAGGCCGAGGACTACAGCATCCCGTCGGGCCGGTTCGGCAACATCACCGTGGGCGACGGAGTCAACGCGCTCGACACGGGCGTCGAGGACACGAGCGCCTGGGGCAGCCTCTCCTTCGCGCCCGCGCAGGGACATATGCTGCGCCTGCGCCTGAACCGCTATCGCGCGGACGACGCCGGCTTCGGTTACGTGCCGGCCGAGCTGTACGGCGCGACGGAAGAGGCGAAAGTCCGCATCCTCTATCCGAACCAGGCCTTCGATCGCGCGGCGTTCTCCTACGACGGCGTCGTGCAGCAGGTGTGGGCCGATTCGACGAACCTGCAGGTCTACTACCAGAGCAACGAGCGCGAGCTGGTCAACGACATCGACATCGACATCGGTCCGGTCGGTCCCGGCTTTCCGCACTCCAGCGTCGAGGCCGACACGTTCAATTTCAGCGACGTCGACACCTGGGGCGTCCGCGCGGATGCGGTGAAGGTCCTGGGCGCAGGCCGGCACATCGTCACCTACGGCGTGGAAGGAACGCGCGACGAGAGCTTCAACACCGATTTCTCGACGACCACCACGACCATCCGCACACCCCGCGGCAACCAGGTCATCGTCTCGACGGACAGTCTGGCCAACGCGCCGAATGCCACGAACACCGCCTACGGCATCTTCACGCAGGACGAGATCTCGATCGGCAAGCGTCTCCTGGTCACCGCCGGCCTGCGCTTCAACAGCGTCGAAACGGTGGCCAAGGCCACGCCGGGCTGGGACGTGTCGGACCTCGGGTTTTCGGACCGGACGTTCGTCGGCGCGTTGTCGGCAAAGTACCAGCTCACGCCCTTGATCAACGCACTGGCCTCGTACGGCCGCGGCTTCCGCGCGCCGAACATCATCGAGCGTCTCTTCAACGGCGCCACACCCGAGGGATCGGGCTATCAGCTCCTCAACCCGGCGCTCGATTCCGAGACCAGCGACAATTTCGACCTCGGGCTGAAGTACTCGCGCGGCAACGCCTTCATGGAAGCGGTGGCCTTCCACAACGACATCAAGGGCGGAATCGTCCAGGCCTTCCTTTCCCCCGCGGAGATCGCGCAGCTCGATGCAGCCACGCGCGCCGCGATCGAAGCAGCCCATGTCCAGTTCGTGGTCCAGCAGCGCAACGCGGCCCGGTTGCGCTACGAAGGGGTGGAGCTGGCGCTGGGATGGCGCGCTCTCAACGGTCTCATCCTCGGCGGCAACTACACCTGGATCAACGCCGAGCGCATCGACGCCGCGAATCCGCCGACGGGCGACAGCTACTCGCGCAAGGTATTCGGGTACGCGCGTTACCAGCCTGACGGCGCGCGGTTCTGGGCCGAATACCACGTCCGCCACAACGGGAAGGACGCGGCCAACATCGCCCCGAACGAGCCCGTACCGCCGGTCGGCCTGAGCCTCCCCGCATTCACCGTCCACGGCATCGGCGCCGGCGCGCGCCTCTTCGAGGTCAACGGCCTGGCCAACGAGCTGACGCTGTGGGTGGAAAACGCCACGAACGAGCTCTACGCCGAATTCTCGAACGCCACGTTCTTCCGGCCGGAGCCGGGGCGGACGGTCAAGCTGTCGTATCGCGTAACGTTCTGAACTTTGGTTTGGAGTGCGGCAGCCACAGCGGCTGCCGCACTCCAAAATCAGGACGGCGAAATGCTCACCCGATAACGCCCAGCCTCTTCTTCGATGAGTACGTCCGCGGCGCCGAAGCGCCGGATCATCTCAGCATTCGTGCGCGTATGCAGCGTGGGCGCGAGCGTCGTGAAGGCGCCGCCTCCGCCCACGGCCATCGGCAGGAGCAACTGATCGGCGAGATGCTCGCCGACAGCGCCGGTGGAGCCGAGGTAGCGTTGTATTTCGTCGACGGCACGCGAGGCCACCTCCTCGGCGCGCACGCCGCGTTGGCCGAAGCCGGTCACGACCTCGGTGACGTGTTCGCACGCAACCTCGATCGTGAGCGCGTTCCCCGGGCCGATCGAGCCTCGGATGGTGTGTGCCTGGAGGGTCTCCTCCGGCCAGCCGGTCTTCTCCGCGACAATGGCAATTTCGCGCCGCGCGATGTCATGCGACAGGTTCGCTACGACCGCACGCGCGCTGCGCGCCACGATGGCGCCGCGCTCGAGCAGCTCCAGGCGCGCCAGCCGCTCCACAGGCTCGATGGTCACGACGATCCGTCCGCCGCCGGCCGGATAGAAGCCGGGACGCTCCAGCGTCGCCTCCACGGTTGCCCCCATCCGCGCGATCAGGGGCAGAAACGAGCGCGTGAGAAAGTCGAAGGACGGCGCCGCCGAGTTGTGCGTGCCGCCCTCGAGCTCGATCACGGATCGTTCGGGCGCGATGAGCAGCGGGATGAGGATGGTCTGCAGCACGAGCGTCGTGCTCCCGGCGGTGCCGATGGCGAAGGTGTAGTGCCCGCCTCGCAGCGACTGCGGCCGGAACGTCAGCTCCTGCGATCCGGGCTCCGCTCCCTCCACATGCGCGTCGCCTACCCGCGCCGCGGCCAGCACCGACGTCAGGTGCTGCCGCATCAGCCCGGGCTTCTTCCGGCCCGCACGGATGCGCTCGATGCGAAACGGCTGGCGCGTGATGAGCGACAGGGAGAGCGAGGTGCGGAGGATCTGCCCTCCGCCCTCGCCGAATGAACCGTCGATTTCAATCATCGAGGCGCCTCAACCCTTCACGCAGACGACCTGACGCAGCGTATGAACGATGTCGACGAGATCGCTCTGCGCCGCCATCACCGCGTCGATCGGCTTGTAGGCCGCAGGCGTCTCATCTAGCACGTCGTGGTCCTTGCGGCACTCGACGCCGGCCGTGGCCTTCTCATGGTCCTCGACCGTGAAGCGGCGCTTGGCCTCGGTGCGCGACATGCTGCGTCCCGCCCCGTGGCTGCAGCTATGGAAGCTCTCCGGATTGCCCTTGCCGCGCACGATGAACGACTTGGCGCCCATGCTGCCCGGGATGATGCCCAGGTCCCCTTCCTTCGCGCGCACCGCTCCCTTACGCGTGACGAACACGTTCTCTCCGTAGTGATGCTCGATGGCTACGTAGTTGTGATGGCAATTGACGACATCCTCGGTGGCCGCGAAAGGCGGCAGCACGCCACTCTCGCGCACGGCGGACACGACCGACTCCATCATCAGCCTGCGGTTCCACATGGCAAAATCCTGCGCCCAATGCACGGCCTCGACGTAATCGTCGAAGTGCTTCGTTCCGTGCGGCAGGTAGGCCAGGTTCTTGTCCGGCAGGTCGATGTGATAGCGGCTCATGTCCTTCTTGGCCAGCTCGATGAAGTACGTTCCGATGCGATTGCCGACGCCGCGCGAGCCGCTGTGGAGCAGGAACCAGACGTGCGCGTCCTCGTCGAGACAGATCTCGATGAAGTGATTGCCGGTGCCGAGCGTGCCGAGGTGATTGAGATCGTTGCCGCGTCCGAGCTTCGGATGCTTCTCCGCGATGGCGTCGTAGCGCGGCTTCAGGTCCGCCCACACCTCGAGCTGACGGGACGGTGCGTCCTTCCACGCACCGCGGTCGTTGCGGCCGCCGTTGTCGGTGCGGCCGTGCGGCACGGCGCGCTCGATCGCGGAACGGATCGTCTTCAGATCATCGGGAAGATCCGACGCCTCGAGGGTCGTGCGCAGGGCCATCATCCCGCAGCCGATGTCGACGCCGACCGCCGCCGGAATGATGGCCTTCTTGGTCGGGATCACGCTTCCGACCGTGGCACCCATACCCCAATGCACGTCCGGCATGGCCGCGATCCAGCGATAGATGAACGGAAGCTGCGCGACGTTGAGGAGCTGCTGCCGCGCCGCCTCCTCGACCTGAACACCCTGCGTCCAGGCCTTGATCGGAACACCCGTTTCACCCTTGATGACGTTGTAACTCATGACTGCCTCCGTGAGCTCCTCTATGGCGAGCGGAATGCCAGATCGCTAACTCACTGAATCTGTGGACGTTGAGCGATTATGCCTGGTTCGAAGCTCTGCCGGTCTCGATATGATGCAATATGAATTTATAATTCTCGCGCATGAAAAAGACCGTGGTCTTCGGGTTCCTCGGGCCGCAGATCGATCAGGGCACCGGGGCCTCGCGCTGGAGCAAGTGGCGTCCGACGGTCGGACTCTGTCAGCACCAGGATCTCCTCGTCGGCCGTTTCGAGCTGTTCACGCAGAGGAAATATCAGTCGCTGGCCACGCAAGTGATGGCCGACATTCACGCGGTCTCGCCGGAAACGACGATCGTGCCGCGCACCGTCGAGCTGGAGGATCCCTGGGATTTCCAGGAGGTCTATGGAGCGCTGTACGAGCTGGCGCGCGGCTATCCGTTCGACCTCGACCGCGAGGAGTATCTCGTCCACATCACCACCGGCACGCACGTGGCGCAGATCTGCCTGTTCCTCCTCACCGAGTCGCGTCACTTCCCCGGCAGGCTGGTGCAGACCTCGCCCGGCCGGCGCGAGCCGGCGCCCGGCACGTACTCGATCGTCGATCTCGATCTCTCGAAGTACGACCGTCTGGCCTCGCGCTTCGTCGAGGAAAAGCGCGACGCCGTATCGCTCCTGAAATCGGGGATCGACACGCGCAACGAGCGGTTCAACCGCCTCATCGAGCGGATCGAGCAGGTGGCCATCCATTCGCGCGAGCCGCTGCTGCTCACCGGGCCGACCGGCGCCGGCAAGTCGCGGCTGGCGCGCCGCATCTTCGAGCTCCGCAAGTCGCGCCACCGGCTCGAGGGTGAGTTCGTGGAAGTGAACTGCGCCACCATCCGCGGCGAAGGAGCCATGTCCGCCCTGTTCGGTCACCTGAGAGGATCGTTCACCGGCGCCATGCGCGATCGTCCGGGCCTCCTCCGTGCGGCACACCGCGGCGTGCTGTTTCTCGACGAGATCGGCGAGCTGGCGCTCGACGAGCAGGCCATGCTGCTCCGCGCCGTCGAAGAGAAAGCGTTCTTCCCGCTCGGCAGCGATCGCGAGGTGAAGAGCGATTTCCTGCTCATCGCCGGCACGAACCGCGACTTGGGGCTGATGGTCCGCGAGGGCCGTTTCCGCGACGACTTGCTGGCGCGCATCAACCTCTGGACATTCGAGCTTCCCGGCCTGCGCGACCGTCCCGAGGACATCGAGCCGAATCTGCAGTTCGAGCTCGAACAATTCGCGCGCCGCAGCGGCACGCGCGTGACGTTCAACAAGGAAGCGCGCGAACGGTTCCTCCGCTTCGCCACCAGCGCCGAGGGAGAGTGGACCGCGAACTTCCGCGACCTGGGCGGCGCGGTGATCCGGATGGCCACGCTGGCTCGCGGCGGCCGGATCTCTGTCGAGATCGTCGATGAAGAGATGGCCCGGCTCCGCTCACGCTGGTCGGCGTCCACCGCGCCCCGCGCCTCCGTACTGACCGAAGTCCTCGACGAAGCGCGGCTCGCGGAGATCGATCCGTTCGACCGCGTCCAGCTCGAGCACGTGATCGAGGTGGCGCGGCGCGCGCGGTCGTTGTCCGATGCAGGAAGGCTGCTGTTCATCGCCTCGCGCACCAAACGGAGGAGCGTCAACGACGCCGACCGCCTGCGCAAGTATCTGGCCCGCTTCGGCATCGAATGGACATCGCTGCGACCCCGTGACGTACCATGACGTCATGCCGCTCTTCGAAGAGTCCAACGCACGCGTCGCGCAGATCACGTTCCACGAGACGCAGCACGCCGAGATCCAGTTCGCCGACGGGCGGGAAGTGGTCTGGAGCGGCTCCCTGGCCGCCGAGCTACGCGAAGCCGTGCAAGCGGCCGTCATGCGCGGATTCGCGCGCAAGCGCAGAGGAAGCTCGGGACCGAATTCGATCGCCAACTAAAGCAGCTGTAGAGCTGTACAGCTATACGGCTGTAGAGCTGTGGACTGCCGGCAGCACCACCCCCCGGCACTCCCCAAACCCGATGCTCGCGTGTCCTTCGCGCTCGCAGTACGCGCGCAGGATGACTTCGTCGCCGTCTTCGAGGAATTTGCGCGTTTCGCCGGTGGGGAGCTCGATCGGCTCGGTGCCGCGCCAGGCCAGCTCGAGCAGCGAGCCGCGGGAGTCTTTCGTCGCGCCGGAGATCGTGCCGCTGGCGAGAAGATCGCCGGGCGTGAGGTTGCAGCCGTTGGAGGTGTGGTGGGCGATGAGCTGGGCCACGGTCCAGTACATGTCGCGGAAGTTGCCGCGGCTGAGGCGCACCGCCTCGGTCATCTTGGCGGTGCGCAGCCAGACCTCCACGTTGATGTCGAAGCCGGTATCGTCGCTCAGATACGGCAGCGGCTGCGGATCATCGGCGGAGCGTTGGAACGCGCTCGTGCGGAACGGCTCGAGTGCATCCATGGTCACGATCCACGGCGAGATCGAGGTGGCGAAGTTCTTGGCCAGGAATGGGCCGAGCGGCTGGTACTCCCACGTCTGGATGTCGCGGGCCGACCAGTCGTTGACGAGGCAGAAGCCGAACACGTGGTCCAGCGCATCGCCGACGGGAATCGGCTCGCCCAGCATATTGCCACGGCCGACGACCATGCCGAGCTCCATCTCGTAGTCGAGACGCTTCGACGGCCCGAAGGTAGGCGGCGCGCTGTCGCCGTCCCTGGTTTGTCCGTTGGGCCTGCGCACGGGCGTGCCGCTGACGACGATCGACGACGCGCGGCCGTGATAGCCGATGGGGAGCCATTTGTAGTTCGGCAGCAGCGGGTTGTCGGGGCGGAACATCGAGCCGACGTTCGTGGCGTGGTGCACGCTGGCGTAGAAGTCGGTGTAATCGCCGATGGCCATCGGCAGCAGCATCTCTGCTTGATTGGCGGGGACGAGGTGCTGGTCCGCCGTCCCCCGTGTGAGCAGCTCGGTGATGCGGGAACGGACATCGCGGGCCGCTGCGCGTCCGCGGGACATGAAGGCATTGAGGTTCGGGGCGAGGAGGGACGGATCGTCGAAGAGGCCGGAGCAGGCGTGGAGGTCGAGGATGCTGTCCTGGAAGGCGACGCCGATGTGCGCGGCGCCGTCGCGGCGGAAGACGCCGAAAGGGAGGTTCTCGATCGGGAACATGCCCCGGAGTTTAGTACCTACGTGGACGTTGTGGACGACGTGGACGTCGTGGACAGACGTCCACCCAGTCCACAGCGTCTACCAAGTCCACTCCCGTCTAACGCAGCCGATCCAAGATCACGCCCACGCGGTCCCGAACCTCGCCCGGCCGGAGCTGTTCGAACGTGGCGGCCACGCTCTCTCGCATCCGCTGCCGCTCCTCGGCTTCGGCAGCCCGGAACTTGCCGGCGATGACGTAGGAGACCAGCGACACTTTCGTCAGCGGCAGGTCGGCCAGTTCGGGGAGATCGCGCAGCAGGCGTTCCACCGGACGTGCCTCGAGGTCCTTCACGAACGACTCCATCTCGGTGAAGGTGCGGGCATCGATGCCTCTGAGAACGACGGAAGATGCGGACATGGCTCAACTCTCCTTTTGTGCGACGGTTCTGGATACGCCGGGGACGCCTTCGATGGAGAACAGGCTGAAGAGCTGTTCCCATCCAGCTACGGTGAGGATGCTGCCGTCCGGTGAGATGCCGAACGATTCGGTGGCCCGCTCGTGATCGAAGCCGCCGAAGGGACGCCTCGTGGCCGAGGTGTCGCGGTCGGGCGCGAAATCCTGCACGAACACGCCGTTCACGCCTTCGTCGTTCTGGGCCAGGAAGGCGATCGACTTACCGTCGGGGGTCCAGCGCGTGCGTCCGAGGATGGCGCTGGTGCGGCGGATGACCGGGACAGGGATCGGCTGGCCCACGTACTTGCCATCGGAGATCCGCACGATGCGGACGGAGGCACGCGGCGTACGCCCGTCGTACAGGAAGGAAACGTACTTTCCGTCGGGTGACACTTCCGGCAGGGAGGTGCGCGCATCGACGATCCGCGTGGCCTGCGTCCCATCCGGGCGCACTTTCCAGATGCCGGTCTTGGCCGGATTGAACGACGCGAAGACGATCCACTGACCGTCCGCCGTGGCGGTCGGATTCTCTGCGTCGACTCCATCTTGCGAGATCTGCCGGGCGCCGCTGCCATCGGCGTTGGCGATCCAGATCTCCAGATTGCCGCTTCGTCCCGAGCTCCAGACCACTTTCTTGCCGTCGGGAGTAAAGGCCGGGTCCCAATCCTCGGCGCCGTCATCGGTGATGCGGCGGACCGTGCCACCGTCCGTGCCGATGGTCCAGAGATCGAGATTGCCGCTGCGGTTGGAGGAGAAGATCACCGTCTTGCCGTCGGGTGCATAGGCAGGCTGCCGGTCGCTGCTGTTGCCACGCGTGAGCCAGCGCTCCTGCGCAGCCGCATTCACCAGGGAACTCGCCGTTGCGTTCACGGCAACATCGCGAAGGTTGTCGCGCGGGCTGCGGACATCGAGCACGAGCGTCCCGTCCTTCAGCGCATCGAGCACCAGACCGTTGTGCGAGGTCCAACCGACGGTCTCATATTCGTCGGTGCGCACCTCATGGCGGATCACGTGGGCGGCGCTGCCCACCACCGCTTCGACCGACTGTGCGCGCACGTAGATCACGTCACGGCCGTCCGCGGTCCAGACCACCGACGACACCTCGCCTGCCGTGGCCGGCGACTTCAACTCCTTGGCCTTGCCGGTGGCCGCATCGACGACCACGACGGCCTGCGCCACACGGCCGCCGCGGCTGATGACCATGGCGATCGTCTTGCCGTTGGGCGACCAGCGGGGAAGCGCCGCGCCGATGTCGGAGCGCGTCAACTCGCGGGGATTGGAGCCGTCTGCCGCGGAAATGAATAGCGCGCCGCGGGCCACACCGTTCTCCTGAATGGGCCGGATGAACGCCAGCTTCGCTCCATCAGGCGAGAGATCCGCGCTGGTGACGTCGTCGATCAGGCGCCGGGGCTCGCCGCCCACCACCGCGATGCGCCAGAGCGAGGCGGGGACCACGCGGTCCGGATCGGCGTGGATGTAGAGCACGGCCGCCCCGTCCGGGGTGAAACGCGGGAAATCGTCGACGCCCGCCGTGAGCGCGACCTCGCCGCCGCCGGCGACCTGCTTGAGCCAGATGCGCAGCACGCCATCGCGCGAAGAGGAGAAGGCGATCAGCTTTCCGTCGGGCGAGACGGCCGGCGAATAGTCGTTGCCGGAGTAGGTGAGGTAACGCTCCGAGGTGATGATGCGCGGCTCGGGGCGACGCACCCAGGCCGTGACCAGCGATCCCGCAACCAGCGCCAGCACGACGGCAGCGGCCGCAGGCCAGCGTTTGCGGATGCGCGTGGCCACGGAGTCTTTCTCGCGGATCGGCGTGGCCACGCCGGCCTCGCTGAAATGATCGCGGATGTATTGCAGGTCGCGCGCGAGATCGCGCGTGGCCACGTAGCGGTCGTCGGGATCCTTGGAAAGGCAGCGGTCGACGATCCAGCGCAGCGGCGCCGGCACGTGCGCGGCCACGATCGACAGCGGCGGCGCCTCGTCGCGCACGACCATGAAGAGCGTCTCCACGCCGCTGGCGCCGTCGAAGGCGCGGCTGCCGGTCAGCATCTCGTAGAGGATCGAGCCGAACGCGAACTGGTCGGAGCGGTAGTCGATCTCGCCGGCGCGGGCCTGCTCGGGCGACATGTAGCCGAACGTCCCCACCAGCATGCCCGGCTCGGAGACGTTCGTGCCGGGATTGATGTCGACCGATTTGGCCAGCCCGAAGTCGAGCACCTTCACCACGCCGTCCGACGTAATCATGATGTTCTCGGGCTTGAGGTCGCGGTGCACCAGGCCGCGCTTGTGCGCCGCCGCCAGTCCGTCGGCCAGCTGCGCGGCGATCTGCAGCGCCTTGCGCACCGGCATGGCCCCGCCGCGCATCAGCTCGCGCAGCGTCTGTCCGTCGACATACTCCATGGCCATGAAGGCGCGGGCCGAGTCGTCGCGCCCGATCTCATAGATGGTGACGATGTTGGGATGGTTGAGCGACGAGGCGCTGCGGGCTTCGTTCTTCAGCCGCGTCAGGTGCTCGGCGTCGGCGGCGACGTCGGCCGGAAGGAGCTTGATGGCGATGTTGCGCCCCAGCTCATCATCGTGCGCCAGAAAGACTTCGCCCATGCCTCCCGCGCCGAGCTGACGGATTGCTCGATACGGGCCGATGCAGTCTGCTGCTGCCGTGACCATCGTTTTTCCTCGTTGAACTGAACCCGTAAGATCGTACGGCCGGGCGGGGATTTAGTTCGTAACGTCTCCGTCAGGTTTTGTTGCGAAACGATGTCAGTCGGGCCATCCACTCGAGCTCGCTATCACCGCGCGAATTGAAATAATAGCTGATCTCCGTAATTACGTGCTGGTCCGACGACGCAGGTGGTTGACGCTGTGCGGCTTTTACAACCGTTCACCGGATGTTGCACGAACGATGAACGCGGAACGCGGAACGATCATGGCCGTTCCACTCATCGTTCATCGTTCATCGTTCATCGATCTCAGGAGACCGCGATGACCACGATCCGGCTCACCATCAACGGCAAACCCGAAGCGGTCGACGTCGATCCCGACATGCCGTTGCTTTGGATCCTGCGCGATACCCTCGGCATGACCGGCACGAAGTACGGCTGCGGCGTCGGGGTGTGCGGCGCCTGCACGATCCTGGAAGGCGATCGCGCGGTGCGCGCCTGTCAGGTAGCGGCCGCCGAGGCGCAGGGAAAGCGGTACACGACCATCGAGGGATTGTCGAAGGATGGAACGCATCCTTGTCAGCGCGCCTGGCTGGAGGAAGACGTGTCGCAATGCGGCTATTGCCAGGCCGGCATGATCATGACCGCCTGCGCGCTCCTGAAACGCAAGCCGAAGCCGTCCGATGCGGACATCGATGACGCGCTGAACGATTCCGTCTGCCGCTGCGGCAGTTACGTTCGCATCCGCAAGGCCGTCCACACGGCCGCGCGCCTCGGGGGTGCGAAATGAATTCGCGCCGCGATTTTCTGAAGGTCTCGCTGCTGGCCGGCTCGGCGCTGGCCATCGGTTTTCGTTTCGACGATGACGCCTACGCCGCCGATGCTGCAACGCCGTTTCAACCGAACGGGTGGGTGCGCATCGATCCCGACGGGACCGTCACCCTCACCGTCGGCAAGTCCGAGATGGGCCAGGGCGTGCGCACGTCGCTGCCGATGATTCTGGCCGAAGAGCTGGACGCCGACTGGTCACGGGTCCGCGTCGAACAGGCGTCCCCCGGCACCCAGTTCCCCCGCCTCGGCACCGGCGGCAGTTTCAGCGTGGCCGGCATGTGGACGCCGCTGCGCAAGGCCGGCGCCACCGCGCGCGACCTGCTCATCACCGCCGCCGCCGCGCGGCTCAATGCCGACCGTGCCACGCTGCGCACCGAGCGCGGTTTCGTCATCCACGACGCATCGCAAAAACGCTTGTCCTACGGCGAGCTCACGGCTGCCGCGGCCACGCTCCCCGTTCCCGACGACGTTCCACTCAAGAAGACCGGCGACTTCCGGATCATCGGCAAGGCCACCAAGCGCACGGATGGCCACGATATCGTGACCGGCAAGGCGACATATGGGCTGGACGTGAGAGTGCCGGGGATGCGCTACGCCACGATCGTGCGGCCGCCCGTGCTCGGCGGCTCCGTGAAGTCGTTCGACGCCACGCGTGCCAAAAAGATCAAGGGCGTGCGCGACGTCGTGAAGGTCAGCGCCGGCGTGGCCATCGTCGCCGACAACACCTGGGCCGCGCTCAAAGCGCGCGACGTTCTCGATGTGGAATTCGAGCCCGGTCCGCATACAGGATTCAGCTCTTCGCTGCACGCGCAACGGATACGCGAGGCGGCGACGCAAAGCGGCTTCTCGACGCGCAAGGATGGCGAAGCGGCGGTCGTGGCCAAACGGATGGACGCCACGTATCAGTATCCGTTCTACGCGCACGCCACGCTCGAGACCATGAACACCGTCGCCGATGTGCGCGACAAGAGCTGCGAGGTGTGGTCTCCGACGCAGGCGCCGAATGACGTGCAGAACCGCGTGGCCACGCTCCTCGGGATGCCGCCCGAGAACGTCAAGGTCCACGTCACGCTGATGGGCGGAGGCTTCGGCCGCCGCCTCGGATGGGACTACGCGCTCGAGGCCGCGGAGGTCTCGAAGGCGGCCGGCGGCGGGCCGGTGCAACTCCTCTGGACGCGCGCCGAAGACATGAAAAACGGCTACTTCCAGGCGGCGTCTCTCCATCAGATGCAAGGCGGATTCGACGCGGACGGAAAGCTCGTTTCGTGGTCGCACAAGAAAGTGTCGTCTCCGCACAACGCGCGCAGGAAGCCGACCGCCGAGCAGATGCAGGACCCGATCTACTTCCGCGACATTTCGTGGGGCGTGTACGACGTGCCGTACGACATCCCGTTCATCGAGACGTCGTACGTGCCGGTCGAGACGCCGGTGCCGATCGGTCCCTGGCGGGCCGTGTTCTCGCCATCGTCGACGTTCGCACGCGAGAGCTTCTTCGACGAGCTCGCCGAAGCCGCCAAGGCCGATCCCATCCAGTTCCGGCTCGATCACCTCGGCGGCGCCGAAAAGCTCACCGCCGGCGAGCTGACCATCGAGCGCCCACGCCTGCGGCGCGTGCTGGAAGTGCTGCGCGCCAAATCCGATTGGAACAAGCCGATGCCGAAAGGCTCCGGCCGCGGCATGGCCTGCAACGTCTACGACGGAGACACCCACGTCGCCTACACCGCCGAGGTGACGGTGCGCGACGGACACGTCCGCGTCGATCGCGTCGTGTGCGTCCTCGACTGCGGCCTGATCGTCAACCCCACCGGCATCGAGTCGCAGATCGAAGGCGGCGTGATCTGGAGCCTCTCCTCCGCCCTCAAGAGCGAGATCACGTTCAAAGACGGCGCCGCCGAGCAATCGAGCTATCGCGATTTCGCGGTCCTGCGCATCGCCGAAACGCCAAAGATCGAGATCCACCTCATCCCCAGCCACGGCGAGACCCCGTTCGGAATCGGCGAACCGACCGTCCCGCCCATGGTCCCTGCGCTCGTCAACGCGATCTACGCCGCCACGGGCAAGCGCGTGCGCAAGCTGCCGATCCGGCCGGAGGACCTGGCGTAGAGACTACAACCAACCCAACGCCCGCAGGTCCCCGATCGGCTCTTCGAACGAGCACGACCCGAACGACGTCGCAAAGTCGCGGCGCATCGTCCGCAGAGCCTCGGTGCTGACGCAGTGGCTGCGCCACGACGCACCGTCGTCGTCGAACGCAAACGCGCCCGGATCTTCCTCGCGCAGGATCTCGTCCGCGTGCTCGAGGAGCGCCGCCGCGAGAAAGACGTTCAGGAATCCGTGCATCGTGCCGGTCGGCGCGTCCGGCGCGTAGGTCAACGGCTTCACGCATCGCAGCGGATGATGCAGCCCTGCGGTGGCCTTGAACGCGACTCCGGCCTGCTTGCACGCGCGCAGAAACTTCGCCACGTCGGCGATCGGCGGGAAGGCGTCCGTGGTGACGCCGCCGGTGCGGATCTTCGCACGCAGTCCGTGGCGGGCAATCGCCGGCAGCAGCGCGAAGTCGCTGATCTCGACGTACACGATCCGGCTGTTGGCCTCGCGCGCGATGCGCTCCACGTCGTCCGCGGTTGCTGCTTTCACTTCATCGACGCCGAGGATGCTGAGCGGAAACTCCGGCGGCACTTCCTCGGCGCGATCGGCAGGCACGACGAAGCGGCCGAGCGCCCACGCGTACTCTCCTTCGCGGTAGCGCGCGTAGTTGCGCACCGCGTCCTGCATCGACAGCGCCGCCGGCGGGAAGAGTCCGGCGTAGTCGATCAGGCCTTCGAGCAGCGCATGCAGCGACTTCGTCGTCATTCCGGCTTGAAGTTCCGGCGCAGGCCTTTCCAGCACTGCCAGTAGTCGCGCTGCAGCAGCGGCGTCTCCAGCGCGAACTTCGTCGGCTGGATCACGAAGCGCGTCTCGAACATGAACGCCAGCGTGTCGCCGAGAAAACGCGGCTCCAGCGCGGCGTTGGAGGCGGCGTCGAACGTAGCCGCGTCCGGTCCGTGTCCGGACATGCAGTTATGCAGGCTTCCGCCCCCGGGCGTAAATCCCTCGGCTTTGGCGTCGTATTCGCCGGAGATCAGTCCCATGTACTCGTTCATGACGTTACGGTGAAAGTACGGCGGCCGGAAGGTGTGCTCGGCCACCATCCAGCGCGGCGGGAAGATCACGAAGTCGCAGTTCGCCACGCCGGGCGTGTCGGACGGTGAGGTCAGGACGGTGAAGATCGACGGATCGGGATGATCGAAGGAAACCGTTCCGATGGCGTTGAAGCGCGCCAGATCGTACTTGTACGGCGCGTAGTTGCCGTGCCACGCCACGACGTCGAGCGGTGAGTGATCGATCTTCGCCGACCAGAGCCGTCCGCCGAACTTCGCCACGAGCTCGAAGTCGCCTTCCAGGTCTTCGTAGGCCGCCACCGGCGTCAGGAAATCGCGCGAGTTCGCCAGCCCATTCGAGCCGATCGGCCCGAGGTCCGGGAGACGGAACGGCGCGCCAAAGTTCTCGCAGAGATAACCACGGCAGTCGGCGCCGGCGAGCTCCACGCGGAACTTCGTCCCGCGCGGGATCACCGCGATCTCGCCCGGCTTGACCTCGACGATCCCCAGCTCCGTGCGCAGCGTCAACGCGCCGCGCTCCGGCACGAAGAGCAGCTCCCCATCGGCATCGTAGAAATAGCGCCCGTGCATCGAGCGATTCGCGGCGTAGATGTGGATGCCCACGCCGGCGTGCTGCATCGAGTCGCCATTGCCGGCGAACGTAACCAGTCCGTCGATGAAGTCGGTGGCCTCCGCCGGGATCGGCAACGGATCCCAACGCAACTGATTCGGCGGAGTGACGACCTCGTCGAACGGCGACCCGCGCAACAGCCGCGCATCCATCGGCGCGAACGGCTCATGCATCACGCTCGGCCGGATGCGATACAGCCACGACCGCCTCTGCATCGCCCGCGGCACCGTAAACGCCGCGCCGCTGAACTGCTCCGCATACAAGCCGAACTTCACCAGCTGCGGCGAGTTCTGGCCCACCGGCAGCGCGCCTGGGATCGCCTCGGTGGCGAACTCGTTATGGAAGCCGGACTGGTACATGGTGGGAGTTTATCTACAGATTCCCGCGCTTCGCCTGCTCCCGCTCGATCGATTCGAAGAGCGCCTTGAAGTTCCCCTTCCCGAATCCGCGCGCACCCTTGCGCTGCAGGATCTCGAAGAAGACCGTGGGCCGGTCCTGCACCGGCTTGGTGAAGATCTGCAGCAGGTACCCCTCTTCGTCGCGGTCGACCAGGATGCCCAGCTTCTGCAGCTCCGCCATCGATTCATCGATGGCACCGACGCGCGCCGGCAACTCCGCGTAGTAGCTGTCCGGGACCGTGAGGAACTCCACGCCGTTATTCTTCAGCTTCGTCACCGTGCCGATCACGTCGCCGCAAAGCAGCGCCACGTGCTGCACGCCGGGACCGTAGTACGCCTCGAGATACTCCTGGATCTGGCTCTTCTTCTTCCCCGCCGCCGGCTCGTTGATCGGGAACTTCACCACGCGGTTGTCGTCGCTCATCACGATCGACATCAGAGCCGAATACTCCGTGTTGATGTCCTTGTCGTCGAACGTGATGTAGCGCGAGAAGCCCATCACCTTCGAGTACCACTCGCACCACGTCGCCATCGCCCCCAGCTCGACGTTCCCGACCACGTGATCCACCGCCGCAATCCCCACCGGCTCCCCCGCCACCTCCGCCGCCGTGAACTTCGGCAGGAACGGACCGTCGTAGTTCGTATAGCTCAGAAACGAATGCACCGTGTCCCCGTACGTCCGAATCGACGCCCGCCGCACCGTCCCCCGCTCATCGGTCAGATCATGCGGCTCCGCCACCCCGATCGCCCCCCGCCGCACCGCCTCGTGATACGCAAAATCCGCATCCTCGACCAGAAGAGCGATATCGCGCACCCCATCCCCATGCCGCCGGATGTGCTCGCTGGCCGGATGCTCCGGATCGAACGGCGTCGACAGCACGAACCTGACCTTCTGCTGCGCCAGCACGTACGAAGCAAACTCCCGGTTCCCCGTCTCCAGCCCCGAATACGCCAGCTGCGAGAACCCAAACGCCTTCCGGTAGAAAAACGCCGCCTGCTTCGCGTTCCCCACCCAGAACTCGACATGGTGGATACGCTTCAGCCGAAGCGGATTCCCGCCGGACTCGGCCACTTCGCGAAGGGAGGGGGTAGTGGGTGTGGTGACGGTCATGGTTGGTTCCTCGTGGTTTAGAGCTGGGTGGTGTTTATCACAGGTGGGTCGATGGGCGGATGGCGAGTCTACGAACGGTAGAACAATGGCACAATTTCCAAAGTGGACTTACACTCGGGACGTCATGAAAAGCGTTCAGCTTGCTGATCTCGGAGTCATCGCCGAAGACGTCAGGAACGGCGAAACGATCGAAGTCCGCGATGGCAGCCGCCTGGTGGCCACGCTCCTGCCGTTGCGCCAGGCGCAACTCGAGCAGAGGGTCCAGGACCTGGCGGCACTGGGACTCGTCCGACTAGGCAGCGGAGAGGCGTGGCCGGAGGATTTCTTCACCCGGCCACTTCCCAAAGCGCAAGGTAGCGTGCTGGAGCAATTGCTCGCCGATCGCAACGAAGAGTAATGCGGTTCTGGGACACGTCCGCTCTCATCCCGTTGATGATCGAAGAGGCGGAGTCCGAGCGGATGCGACTGCTGCTGGAGGAGGATCGGTCCATTGCGATCGCCGCGATCACTCCTCTCGAGATCTCCAGCGTTCTGTGGCGACGTCGTCATGCCGGCCTGCTGCATCTCGATCAGCACCAGGCGGCTGACGCGATGTTCGCAGAGCTCAGTGCACGATGGAACGAGATCACGCCGACCGCTCTCATCCTGCGGAAGTCGCTGGACGTCGTCACGCGGCATCCTCTTCGAACCCTCGACGCCATTCAGCTCGCAGCAGCAATCATGTTGTGCGACGAACCTGCCTGCATGACCATGGTCACCCTCGACAGGAATCTCGCTGATGCCGCACGTGCGGAGGGCTTCGAGGTTCTTCCCTGAGCGCGGATTCCCGCCAGCCCCGCCGCGTAATAGCGGTCATGTTTTAACGTCTACGTGGTGTTTATCAGGGCCGGAGGGATATCCTTCCTCCTACCGCTCAAACGAACAGAGCTATATGACTCGAAGTCAGGAGATCGGCGCAGTTGTTTTAGCGATCGGGGTGACAGCGTCGATCGCGTCCATGGTCGCCCGTTTGCCGCGCGACGTCCACTCACCTCAAGCACTCGAATGGAGCAAGCTCGCTGCTCAACATTTGGAGAACGGCCGACGCACAAACAACACTCGCGTGCTCTTCGATGCCCTCGGTGCCGCGGATCATGCTCTGCGGATCGATCCGACGCTGGCCGACGCGCGATTTCATCGTGCGGTGGCCCTTGAGGAGCTCGGATTGGCGGGACACGCAGCAAAGGCCTACGCAGGCTACTTGAAGCTCGACCTGTCGTCATCACGTGGCGAAATCGCCTTGCAGAAGATGAAGAAACTGCGAGGGCCATTGCTAGAGAACTCTTTTTCGCCCTGGTACTCCGTACAACAGCACCTAAGAGCGGCGGCACTGTCAGGCAATGCGCCTGCTGTCGAAGCAATCGTACGACGATTCCCTTTGGAGACTCGCCTCCTGGCCGAGAGCAGCGCGATCGGGCGATGGGCTGCCACGATTACAACGTACCCTGAGGACGCTGCAAAGGAACTCACGATCGCGCGCGAAGTTGCTCGAGCGCTGGTTGCGGTATCGGGCGAGCACCTCAGTGCAGACGCCGTAGCTGTAGTTGATGCTGCGTTGAGCGCATCAGATAGTAAACGGATCAAGTTTCTAGTTCGAGGTCATCAACTGTATTCGTCTCGTTATTCCGGACCGTGGGTTGGTCCCGTTGCACAGACACGCCTCGCGGAGGCCGCGCTAAATTTTCAGCAAGCGCAAAGCCCAATGCAGTGGGCTGCAGAGTATGAACGGGCGCACCGGCAATGGATGTTGCCAACCTTGGAGGGGTGCAAAGCAATCCCGCCTCTTGTGAGATCGACGCCTTCCTCATATCGGGGGTTGCGAGCTCATATCTATCACCAGCAGTCGCGATGTCTGGCGATGTCTGGCGATTACCATGAAGCGCTTGCCGCTGGCCGTCGTGCAATCGCGCTATTCGTTGGGCTACATGAGTACCACAACGCCGTCCTGACTCGCATGAATCAGGCTGAGGTGATACGTCATGTCGCTGATCACAACGCTCTTTGGCAATTCAGAGGCGAAACACTGGCATGGGCGAGGGAAGCCAGCGAGTGGCTCAATTCGGAATTGATCACGATCGCACACGACACGGTCTCGGAAGGTTTGTGGGACATCGCGCGATCGACCGCAACTCTTATTATCGACTCCGGCACGACCGACAGCAATTTTCAAGTCGACGCTCGCATCCTGCGCGCAACGGCGGCCTGGAACCAAGGCGACATCAAAACCGCGAAGCACGACCTGGATCAAGCCCGTCTCATGACCAGTCCGGACAGCAGGCTTCGGAAGTTCGAGCAGCAACAGATCGACGGCGCCGAACTCGCCCTCAAGCGTCAATCGGACCGTTCTACCGAACTTCTCGAGCGCATCCTCACGCAGGCTCTCCAGTCGAGAAACGCTGCAGAAAGATGCGACCTGTTGCTCGAGCGAGCACGGACGTTTCGCAAATTGAACAGGCATCGCGAAGCCACGGAGGATCTCACGCGTGTAGAGCGGCTCCTCTCGCAGTCACCGGTTGCGATCGCTGCGGATTGGTTGAGCAAGAACTTCGGTCTTTCGACCGACATCTACACCGAACTAATTGAGCTTCTCGACAGACGGGGCGAGGCTGCCGATGCCTTTGCCGTGAGCGAGAGTGGGCGAGGGCGACGCCTACTCGACCGAACAGGATATGAGCTTTACGTACCGCTCACGGTCACTCAGGCTCGTCGAGTGCTGCCTCAGGGAACGCTCCTCCTCTCGTTCGTAACGCTGCGCGATCGCCTACTGATCTTTTCAATAGATAACCAGAGTTCGCACGTGACACATGCGCAGATTGGCCGGGACGAGTTGCAAAAACGCGTGAATGCCATGACGTCTGCGATCCTTCAGCGCACTGACTGGCAGGATGCGGCGGCGACGATGTACGAATTGCTCTTTGGCTCGCTCCGACCCATCGAGCGTTACGACAAGATAGTAATCGTGCCTGACACGGTGCTCGAACATGTTCCGTTCGCCGTCCTCATCCATCCAAGGACCAAACAATTCTTGATCGAGCGCTCGCCAATCTTGATCGCGCCGAGTGCCAGCGTATACGCAAAGCTCTCTCGAATGAAGGAAGCGCCGCAAGAGAATGCTTTGATCGTGGGAGACCCGCGTTTCGACTCAGCGAAGTTTCCACGTCTCCCACGTCTTCCTGCAGCCTCGTTTGAGGCAAAGATGATTGGAATCCTGTACGGCGCCAATCCGCTCCTTGGCGATGCGGCGCAACTTGCAGCAGTCCTCGACCGAATTACCAACGCCGGCGTCATTCACATCGGAGCGCACGCCGTTATGAACGTCGACGACCCTCTGTTGTCTAGCTTCGTGTTGAGCGACGGTCAACTCCGCGCGCGCGACCTAGCATCGCGGCGGATCCGCTCCGGTTCGATCGCCGTCCTTGCCGGCTGTCGCACTGCCACTCATGCCGGCAAGTCTGAGATCAACAGCCTTGCCCTCGCTTTTCTCGCTGCCGGCAGTCGTAGCAGCATCGCATCACTGTGGGACGTTGACGACGTGCCTACGCGCCAATTTTCGATTCCGCTCCACCGCCTGCTCCGCGCTGGCGTCCCTGCCGCCGAGGCCGTTCGACGCATACAGCTCGAGATGATGCGCTCCTCAGATCCACGGGTGAGCGATGTTCGCGCGTGGGCGGCGTTCCAGGTTTACGGCGGGGGTTGAGCCGAATTTCCGTGCTCTAATCCGAGTTACGGATAGCTCCTGATGTTCGACAAGTTCCATGATGAATGCGGTGTCTTCGGCGTCCTCGGCAGGCAGGACGCGGCCAACCTCGTGTATCTCGGGTTGTACGCGTTGCAGCACCGGGGGCAGGAGTCGGCGGGGATTGCTTCGGTCACCGAGGATGGGCGGATCGTCTCCGAGAAGGAGATGGGGTACGTCGCCGATGTGTTCACTCCGGCGCGGCTGGCGCGGTTGCCGGGGGATACGGCGATCGGGCATGTGCGGTATTCGACGGCGGGCGGGTCGATGTTGTGTAACGCCCAGCCGATCGTGGCATTTACGAGCAAGGGGCCGATCGCGGTTGCGCACAACGGGAATCTGATCAACGGCGGCGAGCTGCGCAGTCAGCTGGAGGCGGAGGGGGCGATTTTCAACTCGACGGCGGACAGCGAGGTGATCGTTCACCTGATCGCGCGGTCGAAGAAGCCGGATCTGGAGAGCGCGTTTCTGGATGCGCTTTCGCAGTTGCAGGGGGCGTATGCGATGGCTCTGCTGGCGCCGGGGCGGATCTTCGCGGCGCGCGATCCGTACGGGTTCCGGCCGCTGGTGCTGGGGCGGCTGGAGGATGCGTTCACGGTGTCGTCGGAGACGTGCGCGTTCGATCTGATCAGCGCGGAGACGGTGCGCGAGGTGGGTGCGGGCGAGGTATTGGTGATCGAGCGGCCGGAAGGAACGCCCATCGTTCGCGTGATTCGTGAGGGCACGGCTCCGCGCGAGGCGCGGTGCATCTTCGAGCATGTGTATTTCGCCCGTCCCGATTCGGTGGTGTTCGGGAACAGCGTGGCGGCGACGCGGCAGAAGTTCGGGGCGCAGCTGGCGAAGGAGCATCCCATCGATCCGCAGAATGCGATCGTGGTTCCGGTGCCGGACTCGGGTGTGTTCGCGGCGCTCGGCTACTCACTCGAGAGCGGCATCCCCTTCCAGTACGGGCTGGTGCGCAATCACTATGTCGGACGTACGTTCATCGAGCCGAAGCAGGCCATCCGCAGTTTCGGCGTGAAGGTGAAGCTGAATCCGGTGCAGCACCTGGTCAAGGGCAAGCGCGTGATTCTCATCGACGACTCGATCGTGCGCGGCACGACGTCGAAGAAGATCGTGCGCATGCTCAAGGATGCGGGCGCGGCCGAGGTGCACATGCGTATCTCCTCGCCGCCGACGTCGTGGCCCTGCTACTACGGCATCGACACGCCGGAGCGGACGCAGCTCATCGGAGCGACGCACACGCTCGAAGAGATCCGCACGTTCATCGAGGCCGACTCGCTCGGCTACCTGAGCGAGGACGGTATGCTGGAGGCGGTGCGGAACGACGACGATCCGCGCGAGCTGTATTGCACGGCGTGCTTCACCGGGAAGTATCCGGTGACGATGGACAAGTCTGCTTCGCTGCACTCAGCGTGAGGCTGAGCTCACACCGTCACTCTCGGCTCCCTCACCGCAAACGCTCTTCGCTCGATGAGCATGCGTGTCATGTCCTCGGCAGCGATGGGGCGGCTGAAGTAGTAGCCCTGGGCTTCGTCGCATTCTCTGCTTCGGAGGAACGCGAACTGTTCGGCGGTCTCGACGCCTTCGGCCAGGACGCGCAGGCGGAGGCTGCGGGCCATGCCGATGACGGCGGAGACGATGGCCGCGTCGCCGTTGTTGGAGGTGATGTCGCTGACGAAGGTGCGGTCGATCTTGACGGCGTTGAGCGGGAAGCGCTTCAGGTAGTTGAGCGACGAATAGCCCATGCCGAAGTCGTCGATGGAGATGCCGACGCCGAGGGCGCGCAGCGCGTGCATCGTCTCCACGGTCACTTCCGCGTTCTGCATGGCCGTGGTCTCGGTGATCTCCAGATCGAGCGAGGACGGCCCGAGGCTGGTCTCCTCGAGCGTGCTGCGCACCATCTCCACGAGATCGTGCTGCAGGAACTGTCGCGCGGAGAGGTTCACGCCGATGCGCATCGGTCCGGCGCCGCGGTCCTGCCACTCCTTCATCTGCCGGCAGGCTGTGCGCAGCACCCACTCGCCGAGGGGCAGAATGAGCCGCGTCTCCTCGGCGATGGGGATGAATGAGGCCGGCTCGACGAGCCCCCGCTGCGGATCGTTCCAGCGGACGAGCGCTTCCACGCCGATCGTGCGTCCGGTGACGAGGTTGATCTGCGGCTGATAGGCGAGCACCAGCTGCCCGTCGTGCACCGCCGAGCGCAGGCGATTCTCGACGCCCAGGCGCTCCACGGCGCGGCTCTTCATCTCATCGGTGCAGAGCTGGTAGGTGTTGCGACCTTCTTCCTTGGCGCGGTACATGGCGCTGTCGGCGTTGCGCAGCAGCGATTCGGGATCGTGGCCGTCCTCGGGATAGAGGGCGATGCCGATGCTGGCGGAGACGACGATGGGCGTCCCACCGATCGTGAGCGGCTCCTGCACCAGGGCCAGGATCTTCTGCGCCACACCGACGGCGTCCTCGGGGTGGCGCAGCTCGGAGAGGATGATCGTGAACTCGTCGCCGCCGAGGCGGGCCACGGTGTCGTCGTCGCGAACGCACTCGCGGAGACGGCGCGCCATCTCCAGCAGCAGTTCGTCGCCGGCGGTGTGGCCGAGCGTGTCGTTGATGTTCTTGAAGTGATCGACGTCGATGAACATCACGGCCACGGCGCGGTTGTTGCGCTTGGCACGGGTGAGGCTGTGGCGCAGCCGGTCGGTGAACAGCTTGCGGTTGGGCAGGTGCGTGAGGACGTCGTGGTAGGCGTGGAACTCGATCTGCTCTTCCGCGCGCTTCCGGTCGCTGATGTCGACGACGGTGGCGTGCACCACTCCCGAGATGGCGTCGCCGACCAGTACGAGGTTCGACAGCACCCATAGCACGCGATTGTCGGCGCGCCGCAGCTCGACCTCGACGCTGTTGAGCGTGCCGGCGCTGCGCAAAAGCGTGATCAGCTCCTCGGCTTCGCTGGCGTTTGCGTACATCGAGGCCGTGGAGCGGCCGACGAGCTCCGTGCGGCGGAAGCCGAGCATCTCCGCGAAGGCCTGGTTGCAGTCGATGACGATGCCGTCGAGCCGGCTGACCACGACGCCGGCGGCGTTCTGCTCGAAGAGGAGGCGATAGCGGATCTCGGATTCCCGCAGCGCAGCCTCGGCGGTGAAGCGCGCCGTGACGTCGCGGAAGCTCCAGACGCGGATCGTCTCTCCGTCCTCCACGCGCCGGCCGATCGAGTAGCGCTCGAAACGGCGGCCGTCCTTCATCTCCAGCAGGTCGAAGCTCTCCGCCTCCGGTTGTGCGCTCAGCGCGTCGACCGAGCTGATGAACTCATCGGGCACGACCAGCTGCTGCACGATGTATTGCAGCGCGCGCCGGTCATCGCCGCTCTCCATCACCGGCGGCGGGATGTGCCACATCTCCACGAAGCGCTGGTTGTACGAGACGATGCGGTTGCCGTCGCCGATGACGACGATGCCGTCGGCGGTGGAGTCGAGCGTCGACTGCAAGAGCGTCACGGCCTGCAGCACCTCGCGCTCGGCGCGTTTGCGGTCGCGCATGTCGCGGCCGATGATCACCGCGCCGGCTGGCGCGCCGTCGTGAATGACCGGCGCGATGGAGAGCGTGAGGTCGACGCGCTGGCCGGTGGCGGTGGCGAAGACATGCTCGTCGTTGCGCAGCGAGCGGCGCTGGAGTTTTGCCGAGAGATCCACCTCGTGCGCCAGCAGCTCGTTGATGCTCTTGCCGGTGAACTCGGCCTCGGAGTAGCCGAGCGTCGTGGCGGCGGCGCGGTTGGCGAACTCGATGCGGCCTTCGCGATCGCAGACGAAGAGCACGTCGGCCATGGTGCCGATGATCTCCGTGGCGGCCAGCGATGGCGTGAGCGGCACGAGGTCGTAGCGGCGGATGGCGCGGCCCGCCACGATCACGAACCCGAGGATGGCCATATAGCCGAACGGGTACGCGGCGATGCCGTACTTCGGCAGATAGTCGACGCAGCCGAGATAGGCGATGCCCAACGCCACGAGCAGCGCGCGCATGCGCAGCCGCTCCGTTCCGCGCGCGTGCGGATAGGCGCGCAGAAACTCGACGAGGGCGGCGATGAGATAGCCGAAGAAGAACAGGAGGAAGGCGGCGCCGACGGTGACCGAGTAGCGCGGATAGAAGCCGAACCAATAGAGCTGCACGCGTGGGATGAGGTTCCCGGTGAGCACGGCGATGGCACTGAAGAACGCCGCGCCGCTCCAGGCGAAGACGTGCGCCAGCCTGCGCTGCCGCTCGATGCGCAGGATCTCGACCGTGAACCAGTAGACGGCGGGCGCGATGAACGGGACACCGAGGTAGGCCCGGCGCGCCCAGCGCAGCGCCGTGGCGGGATCGTGGGTGCTGTACATGAACGTGAACGCGGCCATCCAGATGGCCACCACGCCGGTCATGGCGAAGAACGCCGCGGAGACGCTCGTGAAGCGGCTCGACACCACGCGCACGCCGAAGGCGAAGATGAGAATCGCCGTCAGCCCGAACGGAATCGCAGCCGGAGTGAAAGTGTACACGGCGGACATGACTTATCTGATGTTTGCCTGAAGCGCGCTCATTGTAGGCGAGAGAGTTCGGATTGGGCAGGTAGACTCATGCTCATGCATCCCGAGATCGTGATCCTGGGCGCGGGGGTCATCGGGGCCAGCGTGGCCTACCACCTGGCGCTGCGCGGGTGCGGGAACGTCATCGTGCTCGACCGGGCGCCGGACTTCGGCGGCGGGAGCACGGCCAAGGCCACGGGCGGGTTCCGGGCCCAGTTCGACAACGAGACCGAGGTGCTGTTGTCGCTGCGGTCGCGCGAAAAGCTCATCGCCTTTCCCGATGAGATCGGTTGCGACTCCGGCTATCGGCCGCATGGCTATCTCTTTCTCGCGTGCAACGAGAACGAACTGGAGACGTTGCGCAGCGCCCAGGCCGTGCAGCATGCCTGCGGTGTTTCGGACGCGCGCATGGTCTCCGCCGATGAAGCGCGCGCGATCAATCCGGCCATCGGCGATGCGTCGGTGATCGGCGGCGCGTTCTGTCCGATCGACGGATTCGTCCGGCCGATGAGCATCCTGGGCGGCTATGCAGACGCGGCGAAGCGTCTCGGCGTTCGGTTCACATTCGGCGTCGAGCATCACGGCTGGGAGGCCGATGGCAACCGCGTCGTGGCCGCGCGCACCTCGGCCGGCGATGTGCAGGCACGGATTTTCGTCAACGCCATGGGTGCGTGGTCCGGCGCGCCGGTCGTGCCCCTACGCAGAAACATCGCCGCCACGGTGCCGACGACGCTGCTCGGCGAATCGATGCCGATGACGATCTGGGCGGGCGACTGGTATCACGTGCGTGTACGCGACGGCCGCGTGCTGCTGATCTGGCCGGACGACCCGCCGTACGAACATTGGCTGGCCTGGGTGCTGCGGCTGACGCACGAGCGCATCCCCTGTCTCCTGGATGTGCCGGTCGAAGACGTCTGGACCGGCTTCTACGAGATGTCTCCCGACGGCCGCGCGCTGCTGGGCCGCTCGCCGCAACACGACAACGTCTACCTGGCCACCGGCTGCTCCGGACACGGCGTCATGCACGCACCGGCGCTCGGCGAGTTGATGGCGGAGATGATCGTCGATGGGAAAACGGCGATGGACGTGAGTGCGTTGAGACCGGATCGGTTTTAGTTTGGAGTCAACGCACCAATAGCGAGCAACACGTCACGCCGCCTTCGGCTTTGGCCAGTTCGTCGGCTTTGACGGTGCGGACGTTGATTCCGTGTGATTCGAGTTTCGCGCGGGTCCGTGAAAACGCGACAGGGTAGATGACCACGTCATCGAGGAGCACGGCGTTCGCGCCGAACGGCTCCGCCGGGTCGGCGTCGAGCAGCGTCCAGCCGGCGAACGGCGTGACGTCGATCCATTCGCGATTCACGAGCAGCGTGTCGCGGGAGACGCGCGTGACCGCGGTCTTGAGATGCAGCGCGCCGTGCAGGCCGACGCCGACCACTTCGCGGCCGGTGAGTTGCCGCAGTTGCGCGAGCGCTTCGTCGTTGGAGCGTTGGGAGCGGCCGACGTAGATCCGTTCATCGAGCACGAGCACGTCGCCGCCGTCGAGTGTCGCGGGCGCGGTGATGCGCACGAGCGGGCGCAGCGATGCCAATGCCTCCGCCACCACGTCGACTTCCCCACGCCGCGAATCCGCGCCGGGGCGTGTGATCACGCCCATGTCGTTCAGAACGATGGCCGTGTCTTCGATGAACACGCAGTCGGGATAGGCGGCGTCGCCGGGAAGCGAGATCACTTCGCAGCCGAGCGAGGCCAGCAGCGCGCGGTACTCCTCGTGTTGCTCGCGGGCGCGCTCGTAGTCGATCGGCACGCGCTCGAGATGCGTGAGCTCGGCGTTGGCAATGGATGGGCTGACGTCGCGGGTGATGGCGATCATGATGCTGCCTCCCCTGCCGCCTCAACAATGGCATCCCGAATGGCCTCGGCCTCGGCCACCAGGCTGTGATCGCCTTCGTCGAGCACGATGAAACGCGAGCCGGCGGCCAGGCGTCCCGAGGCCTCCCACTTGCGCCACGTCTCCTCGACGACGTCGAACGGCACAGTCTCGTCCTTGCGTCCCATGATGACGGTCACGCGCGATGGCGGCGGCTCGTCATCGACATGCAAGCGCGTCATCTGCTCGAAGAAGGCGCGATGGATCGGTGCATCGGCGTTGCGGGCGTAGTTGAAGGTCATGACCGGATCGCCGTCGGGGATCTTCGTCTGCCAGCGGCGCGCCACGCCGAGGGCGGGCGCGATGAGGACGAGCGGCACGTGGATGCCGCGTTGGGCGGTGGCCAGCGCGACGAGTGCGCCGAGGGAACTGCCGACCATCGCGCGCGGCGGCGTGGCGCGGGCGGTGGCGACAGCGTGACCGACCACGGCATCGAAATCGAGCTTCTCGAACGACGGCACGTTGAGATCGGGTGCATTCAGCTCGATCCCGTGCGGCGCGAGCAGCGGCCGCAGCGCCGTGATCTTGGCGCTGCCGGGCGACGAGGCGAATCCGTGGAAGTAGAGGACGGAGGTCATGCGGACCGCAGCGTACAATCACCTATCCCTCATGACCACTCCCTCGCCCGATACTGACGAGACTGTGCGCATCGAGTCGTCCGAGGAGCGTGCTCCGCGCCGTCGTCCCGGGCAGCCTTCGCAGTTCGCGCCGGGAACGCTCATCGCCGGGCGTTATCGCATCGCCGGCATCCTCGGCGCGGGCGGCATGGGCGAGGTCTACCGCGCCGACGACACCAAGCTCGATCAGCCGGTGGCGTTGAAGTTCCTTCCGGCGCGGCTGGCGCGTGATCCCATCCTCCTCGGCCGCCTGCACGACGAGGTCCGCCTCGGCCGCCAAGTGGCGCACCCGAATGTCTGTCGCATCTACGACATCGTCGACTGGGACGGCGCGCATTTCGTGGCAATGGAGTACGTCGATGGCGAGGACCTGGCCAAGCTGCTGCGCCGCATCGGACGGCTGGCGCACGACAAGGCCGTCGACATCGCCCGCGGCATCGCCGCCGGCCTCATGGCCGCGCACGCGAAGGGCATCCTCCATCGCGACCTCAAGCCGGCCAACATCATGATCGACTCGCGCGGCGAAGCGCGGATCATGGACTTCGGCCTGGCGCTTTCCGACGACGAGGACGACGGCACGGTCGCCGGAACGCCCGCCTACATGGCGCCCGAGCAGCTGCAGGGTGCGCAGGCCACCATTCAGAGCGATCTCTACGCGCTCGGCCTGGTGATGTACGAGCTCTTCACCGGCAAAGCCGCACACGCCGCGCGGACTCTGCCGGAACGTCTTCGCGATACGGCAAGCGAGATCACAACGCCGTCGAGCATCATCCGCGACCTCGATCCGGCAGTGGAGCGGATCATCCTGCGTTGTCTTTCGAGCGACCCGGCGCAGCGTCCACGTTCGGCGCGCGAAGTGATTCAAGCGCTGCCGGGCGGCGATCCGCTGGCAGCGGCGATAGCCGCGGGAGAAACGCCGTCGCCGCGCGTCGTGGCCGCGGCGGGAAGTGAAGGAAGCCTGCGGCCTGCCGTTGCGTGGTCGATGCTCGGTGCGGTCGTGCTGTTGCTGGTGTTGATGCTCCTGCGCGCACGGGAAGGACGTCCGCTGCAGACGTGGGGCATGCGAATTCACCCCGAGGTGCAGCAAGTGCGGGCGGAGGAACTGCTGCGCCGCCTTGGAGTGCCGGAGCAGCCGTTCCACACTGCGGGCTTCGAGGAAAACCTTGTTTATCAAGCTTGGGTTTATGTGAACGATCACACGCAGACGAAATGGGATCGCTACCACCGAGGACTGCCGCGTGTGTCGTTCTGGCTTCGCCAGGACCCCAAGCCGGTGCTCGACCTTCGGCCATCTGCGAGCCTGCGTCCGGAACGCCTCGAGCCACCCCTCACGCCGGGCGCATCCGCAATCGAGATCGATCGGCGCGGACGGCTGATCTCTTTGCAGGCGGTGCCGGCGAACTCATGGACGGCCCGCCCCCTCGATTGGAACACCCTCCTCGATGCAGCCGGTCTTCGCGGAGCAGGGCTCGTTTCCGCGAAGCCGGCGCTGATTCCGCCGGCGTTCGGAGACGCACGCGCCGCATGGAGCGGAACGTATCCGGATGACGGCACACCCATCCGGGTCGAAGCCGCGGCGCTGCGGGGAGTACCGGTGTTTTTCAAGATCATCGCACCGTGGGACGAGACGAATCTCCGCGCCCAGGTCCCGTTCGGCAGCGGCGGATTCGGTGCCTTCCTCCTGTTCCTCGCACTCACGGCGATCAGCGTGGGCGCCTTGCTGGCGTGGCGGAACCTGCGCCACCGCCGGGGTGATCGTCAGGCTGCGGTGCGGGTCGCCGTGGCGATGTTCCTGTTGAACATCGTCGCCCAACTTGTCATGGCCAGGCATGAGCCGGTGTTCGCTCACGAGCTGGCCATCGTCACCACTGCGCTGGCAGGGGCGCTCAAATGGGCCATGGTGATCGCGGTCCTCTACATCGCGGTCGAGCCTTACGTCCGGCGGCGGTGGCCTGACCGTCTGATCTCATGGGCGCGCCTGGTGGCGGGAAAATGGCGCGACCCGATGATCGGGCGCGATCTGCTCATCGGCGTCATCGCCGGCGCCCTCCACGCATGGATCGCCGCGAACGCCGGGAAGGTCCACACGTTCGCGACCGGTGAGCCCACCCTGCCGTTCACGGGCGACTGGAAAGAGCTGGCATTCTCGACTTCAGGACTGGCGCGATTCCTTGTGGCAATCGCGGGCGGGATCATCGTCGGCCTGATCATGATGACCCTGCTCATGGTTCTGACGATCGTCCTGCGCCGGCGCTGGCTGGCCGTAGCGGCGTTCTTTGCCATCAACATGATCGGCTATCGCCTGGCCTCGACGGAGCTCTGGATCCTGCCTGCTCATTTCGTGGTCGCCGCCATTTACGCGCTCGTCGTGTCGCGGTTCGGGTTGCTCTCCGCGGCCGCGATGCACATGACGTTTCTCGCGGTATTCTTTGCGCCGCTTCCCGACGGCCTGGCCTGGTACACCGCGCGCGGACTGGTTCCTTTGGTGTTCGTGCTCGCGCTTGCGGTCTGGGCGTTCTTCACGTCCCTCGGCGGGCAGCGCGCGTTCGCGGCGAACCTGCTCGACGACTGAGCCTACTCGTACACCACGCGATACGCGCCGCGCGCGCCAGGCGGAACGTGCGCGAACTCCTCGAACACGACTTCGCCTCCCGCTTCGTCGCGGACGGCCTGCGTGACGAGGATGTCGTAGCCCTTGGCGTGGGTCTCGCCGAGGATGCAGGCGGAGTTGACCTCGACGCCGAAGACGTCGGCGTCGCCGATGCGCAGCATGCGTCCGAAGCCGAGGCCCACGCCGAGGAGGACCTGCTCGACGGCGGGGCGATCGGCGTTGTAACGGCGCACGGTGCGCTGCATCTCGATGGAGGCGTGCAACGCCTCGTGCACGTTGCGGAAGATGACCATGAAGCTGTCGCCTTCGACCTTGAGCAGGATGCCGCCGTGACTCTCCACGACCGGCACGAGGATGCGCTCGGCCTCGTAGATGGTCTGCAGGAAGTGGATGATCCCGAACTCGGCCACGCCGCGCGAGAAGCCGGAGAGATCGGTGGCCATGACGCACCATTCCTCGCCGAATTCGTCCCAGATCCGCTGGTCGACGGCCTCGCGGTCGGCGCCCGGTTGCAATCGCTCTGTCATCAGCTTCTGCAAGCGGGCGTCAGAGAGGGACCTGGGAGCCATCGCGCCGATTGTAAATCGCTACGCGTCGTTCACCGGCCTGTCGCAAGTGCAGGCCTATGATCTGCCGCACAGGAGGAGATCCATGCGTAGAACCATCATTACATCCCTGGCGTTGGCCGCGCTTTTGGCAGGGAATGCCGCCGCTCAGGCCATCAGCACGCCGCCGAGCGGAGACAACCAGAAGTCGTCCGTCTCGCAGCACATCGGCGTGGTCGAAGTGACGATCGACTACAGCAGCCCCGACGTCCACGCACCGGACGGCAGCGACCGCCGCGGCAAGATCTGGGGCACGCTCGTTCCGATGGGAGCGCCCGACGATCCGTTCGGCACGTGCACGGAGTGTCCGTGGCGCGCGGGCGCGAACCAGAACACGGTCTTCACGGTCTCGCACGACGTGAAGATCGAAGGCCAGCCGCTGGCGGCGGGCAGCTACGGTCTCTTCATGGAGCCGGGCCCGGAGGAGTGGACCGTCATCTTCTCGAAGAACCACGCCTCGTGGGGCCACTACTTCTACGACGCCAAGGAAGACGCGCTGCGCGTGAAGGTGAAGCCGTCCAAGGCGGAGTACAACGAGTGGCTCACCTACGAGTTCACCGACCGCCACCCGGACAAGGCCACGGTGGCGCTGAAGTGGGAAGAGCTGCAGGTCCCGATCACGATCTCGGTCGAGAACGCCACCGACCTGCACCTGGCGCGCATCCGCGACGAGCTGCGCAACTTCCAGGGCTTCAACTGGCAGAACTGGCGCGCGGCCGCGCAGTACGCGCTGCAGGTAAAGCGCACGAATGACGCCCTGGAGTTCGCGGACGCCGCCGTCAACCGGCAGTTCATCGGCGTGGAGAATTTCCAGACGCTGGATACGCTGGCCCAGGCGCAGGAAGCGGCCGGCAAGACCGCCGACGCGGCGGCCACGCGCCAGCGCGCGCTCAATCACTACACCGCCGGCCCGGTCGAGCTGCACCAGTACGGCCGCCAGCTCCTGGGTCAGGGGAAGAAGGACGAGGCGCTCAAGGTCTTCGAGCTGAACGCCAAGCGTCACCCGAACGCCTGGCCGGTGAACGTCGGCCTGGCCCGCGGCTACTCGGCCGTCGGCCGCTACAAGGACGCGCTCAAGGCAGCCAAAGCGGCGCTGGCGCAGGCCCCGGACGACCAGAACAAGAAGGTCCTCTCGGACGGGATCAAGAAGCTGGAAGCAGGGAAGGACATGAACGGCTGACGCTTTCGGAGTGCGGCGGCAAAGGCAACGAGCCGCCGCACTCCGATGATTCACGTACCGACGGAGAGCTTCACGAGAACGGCGGTCCTGACGTGCATAGGGACGGCATTATGCAAGTTTTAAGGACGGCTGCAAGTCAGAAAAGGACATTGGGGGCAGTGGACCGTCCACAAAGTCCACTTCGTCCACCGTCCCGCCAGGCCGCGTTCTGACGCCACCGTAACCGTTTTCATTGCTGCGAGTGTAAACTCGCCGGCCATGCCATCCTTACCGCTGAATGAACAGCGTCACTTCCCCCCGGGCTTTCTCTGGGGGGCCGCCACCGCCGCCTATCAGATCGAGGGCTCCCCTCTCGCGGACGGCGCCGGACCGAGTATCTGGCACCGCTTCAGCCACACGCCCGGCCGCACCGTGGGCGGCGATACCGGCGACGTGGCCTGCGACCACTACCGCCGCTTTCGCCAGGACATCGCCCTCATGCGGGAGCTCGGGCTGCAGGCCTATCGCTTCAGCATTTCGTGGAGCCGCATCCTTCCGGACGGCACGGGCAAGGTGAATCAGGCCGGCCTCGATTTCTACCGGCATCTGGTCGATGAGCTGCTGGCGGCCGGGATCCAGCCGCTGGCCACGCTCTATCACTGGGACCTGCCGGCCGCGCTCGACGATCGCGGCGGATGGCTGAACCGCGACGTGGCCTCGTGGTTCGCCGAGTACGCGCAGGTGCTGTTCGGCGCGCTCGACGACCGCGTGCAGACCTGGTCGACGCTGAACGAGCCGTGGGTGGTGAGCGACGGCGGTTATCTCCACGGCGCGCTGGCACCGGGACACCGCAACAAGTTCGAGGCCCCCATCGCGTCGCACAACCTCCTGCGCGCGCATGCGGCGGCGCTCGAGGTCTATCGCGGCATGGGCAAGCATCGCATCGGGATCGTGGTGAACCTGGAGCCGAAGTATGCGGCCTCGGGGAGCGACGACGATGCCGCCGCGGTGCGCCGCGCCGATGCGTACATGAACCGGCAGTATCTCGATCCGCTGTTCTTCGGCGAGTACCCGCCGGAGATGCAGGACATGTTCGGCGAGGCCTGGCCGGAGTTTCCGTCCAGCGACTTCGTGCAGCTGCGGCAGCCGGTCGATTTCGTCGGCGTGAACTACTACACGCGCGGCCTCACCCAGAACGATCCGGCCAACGTCATCGAGCGGGCCACGCGCGTGCGCAACCCCCGCGCAACGTACACCGAGGTGGGTTGGGAAGTGTTCCCGCAGGGCCTGACCGACATCCTGCTCTGGGTGACGGAGCGTTACGGGAAGCCGCCCATCTACATCACCGAGAACGGCGCCGCGTTCTACGACCCCCCGGTCGCGCACGAAGGCCGCATCGACGACCCCCTGCGCGTCGACTACCTGCACACCCATCTCAACGCCGTCCTCGACGCCATCGACCAGGGCGCCGACATCCGCGGCTACATGGTCTGGTCGCTCCTCGACAACTACGAGTGGGCCCTCGGCTACTCGAAACGCTTCGGCATCGTCCACGTCGACTACGGCACGCAGCAACGCACGCCGAAAGCGAGCGCGCGGTTCTACGCGGATGTGATCAGGAAACACGGGTTGTGACGGGGGCGGCTCAGAGGCTCAGAGGCGCAAAGGCTCAGAGATGCGGCAATCACGTGCTCTGAGCCTTTGAGCCTCTGCGCCTTTGAGCCTCTCACCGCACCACCACCCCCGCCGGCACGACGATCTTCGCGTTCGGCTTCGAGCGCATCCGCAGCACGACGACCCCGTTCTCGCGTTTCATCGTGTAGCTCACCAGGCCGAATTGGGTGGAGATGTTTTCGACGGTCACTCCGCGGTCGAGCCACGCATCCGCCACACCGGCGGCGAGGATGAGGGCGTCGTCTTTTTCGTAGACGAAGAAGTCGAGCGTGCTGCGGATGAAGTCGGAGCCGACCCAGGTGTGGGGCATATCGCCGATGAAGGAGGGCTCGCGCGGGTTGCGGTGGACAACTTCGGCCCATTGCCGCCAGGCTTGCGGGCGCTGGTCCTCGAAGAAGTAGTCCGCAAGAGCGCGGGCCCGTTCCGGCTGGCCGAGGCGGATGAGCGTGCCGACGACGCGCCATTCGTACGGCGTGTAGGTGCGCGGCTCGAGGGCGTGCTCCCAGTATTTGTCGAATGTGCGGCGGAGCGCGGCTTGCGGGAGCGCGTCCGCTTCGTCGACAGGTGAGACGGCCACCGTGGTCGACGTGGCGTCGAAATCGCCGAGCTCGATGGAGCCGGGGATGTAGTCGATGTTCCTGCTCTTCATCGCGCCCTGAATCGAGGCGATGAGATCGCGCCGGAATTCGTCACTCAGCGATGCGTACTGCCCCTCCTCGGGTTTCTGCAGCTCGTGCGCGAGGAAGGCCGCGTCTTTCAGGCCGCGCAGGATGAAGAACGTGTCCCAGTACGAGTGCATCGGCTTGGCGGAGTAGCCCTCGTGGCTGATCGACTCGGGCACCATGCCGTAGAACGGCGTGCCGCGATAGGCCGCCGTCATCCGTTCGTGACGCAGCTTGTCGATGTAGCCCACGACGCGCCGCACGACCGGCCACATCGACTCCGCCGTGGCCCGGTCGCGCGTGTGGCGGTAGTACTCGGCCACGAGGTAGATGAACTGTCCGTGGCTGTCGTGCTCGGGCACGGGATCAGGCGCGCCGCGCGTGCTCACGCAGCACGGTACGTATCCCTCGGGGGACACGGCCTTGGCGTAGAACTGGAGAAAGTCCTTCACCTCGGCACGGCGGCCCAGACGGAGCAGCGCCGTGGACGTCAGCGATCCGTCGCGAATCCACGACCGCTCGTACGAGCGCGAGCCCGGCTGGATCGACGCGCCGTCCATGTTGATGAGGATGTAGCGGAGCTGTGCCTCGAGCGTCTTCGCGATGCGCGGATCGGCGGGGACGTCGATCTTCCACTGCGACGCCGGCGGCGCGCGATACAACGGTTGCGACGGAACGAGCGGGATGGAGACCGTCACATCGTGTGCATCGAAGGCCATCGCCGCGGAGGCGAAGCCCGATGGATCGGCGACTTCAATCTTCGTAGGCAACCGGCCCGCGCGCAGGTATTCGCTGATGTCGGCGTCCTGGAACGTGGTCGCGCCAAATGCGTCCGGCTTGGCTACGATCACGGCCGGCTGCTCGGCGTCGACTTCAACCGAGTTGTGAATCTGCCGGATGTGCGTGACCGGCACGACGCCGCCGGTGCGCTTGAGGAACTGCCAGGGCGGGTTCACCTGGAACGGGCGGATGGCCAGGAACAGTTTCGCGTTCGCCGCCGTCTGGTAACGAACGGTGAGAATGCCGGCGTCGACCACCGGCGTGATCGTCAGATGTTTTTTCCAGACCACCGCGGGCCCTTCGCGCTGCTCCCCACGCTGTTCAATATCCACGTCGTTCCAGGTCACGAGCTTGCCGTCGATCCAGAGGAACGGCTCGATGGAGAAGCGCGCGTTGCCGGCCTCGATGGTGCCGTCCTCACTGAGCAGGGCCTCGGCTTCCTCGCCGTCGGTGCCGCCGAGGACCGTCCAGTACGACTGCTCGCGGTGGAGATAACGCGGATACTCGCCGCGCGCGGATTCCGCGGCCACGGCGAAGAAGAAGTCGTTGTCGCTGCGCATCGGCGGCAGCGTGCGCACCTCGCGGATCGCCGCGTCACCTTCATACCGAACGGCGATCGTGCGCGTGTCGGTGTCGGGGAGATAGATGATGTCGCGGCCGCCGTTCGTCGCCGCGACGCGATGGGTGGCGTGGTCGGTGACGATCTCGTACGCCGCCGGCGCCTTCTCCCAATCGATGACCAGGCCGCCGATCTCGTACACGCGGTCGCCGGTCCACGGCAGGCTCGCGATCCGCGGCAATGTTCCGGCCGGAGCTGTATCGAACGGCGCCAGCGCGACCTCGTCGATCCGGACCGTGCCCTTTCCTCCGGTCCCGGCCGTGACCACGATCTCCATGGCGTCGATCCGGTCCGGCAGCGGCGCCGGCCCTCCCGGTCCCCACGCGAACTCGAAGTTGCGTTTCTTGAACGAGAACCGGCGCCACTCCCGCGGATATTCGAGCTCGCGCCGCACCGACCACCAGACGTCGTCGCCGCGGATCAGCTTCACCTCCAGCGTGTTCCGCGGCGCCTCCGCCTTCATCCAGAAGGAGAGGTCAAAGTTCTCCGGCAACGCGATGGCCCCGTCGCGCCGCGCAATCGCATAGCCGCCGTGACCCTTGAAGTCGAAGTCGACCTTCAGTGCGTCCTGCCCCGCGCGTCCCTCGGCGCGCGCGAGCGTCATCTCCACTCCGGTGGCCGGGACGGCCTTCCACGAGCCGGCGGTGAGCGTCACCGCGAGCACCGCCGCGAGCATCATCCCTTCACGCTTCCCGCCATCATCCCGGCGATGTATTGCTTCTGCAGGACGAAGAAGAGCGTCAGCACGGGCACGACGGTGAGCACGGCGCTGGCCATCATCAGCTCGAGATCCAGGGCGTGCTCGCCGAGGAGCGTGGCCACGGCCACCGGCATCGTGTACCGGTCGTCGCTGGTGAGGATGATCAGCGGCCACATGAAGTCGTTCCAGGCCGACATGAACGAAAAGATGGCCAGCGTGGCCAGCACCGGCCGCGCCACCGGCAGGACGATGTTCCAGTAGATGCGCAGCTCGCTCGCGCCGTCGATGCGCGCCGCGGCCAGCAGATCATCCGGGATGGCCACCATGAACTGCCGCACGAGAAAGACTCCGTAGATCCCGGACATGTAGGGGATCAGCACGCCCAGGTACGTATTCACCAGCCCCAGCGACTTGAGCAGGAGGAACAGCGGCAGCATGGCCACCTGCGCCGGAATGGCCAGAGCCAGCACGAGAAAGGCGAAGATGCGGTCGCGCCCGGGGAACCGAAGCTTGGCGAACGCATAACCGGCCATGGAATTGAAGAGCAGCGACGCCGAGGTACCGATGATCGCCACCAGCATGCTGTTGAGGAAAGCGCGGCCGAGCGAAAGCCGCGTGAAGAGATCGGTGTAATGCTCGAACGTCACCCGGCTCGGAATCACGCGCGGCGGAAACGCCGTCGACTCCCCCTGCGGCATGAGCGACGCCGAGATCATCCACAGAAGCGGGATGGAGGTAGCGATCGCGCCGAGGATCAGAGCGGCGTGAACGAGGAGGGATTTCAGGAGTTTCATTGGCGCCTCCCGGTGCAGCTACACAGCTGCAAAGCTACACAGCTGCACAGCAAAGGCGTGCGTTCGGTCCCTGTGCAGCTGTAAAGCTGTGTAGCTGTATAGCTGTCCCTCACCTCACCCTCCGCAAAAGCCTTTGCGCGAGCGTGCCCAGCAGCACCAGCGCAAAGAGAACAAACGCCACGGCGGCGGCGTAGCCCATGTTCCACCAGCGGAACCCTTCGCGATACATGAGCATGACGATGGTGAGCGTGGAGTTGAGCGGTCCGCCTTCGGGCGTCAGCACGTACGGCTCGGCAAAGGCCTGCAGGAAGCCGATGGCGGTGATGACGCCGACGAAGACGAAGGTCGGGCCGAGCTCCGGCAGTGTGACGTGGCGGAACTGGCGAATCGGTCCCGCGCCGTCGATGCGCGCGGCTTCGTACAGCTCCTCGGGGACGTTCTGCAGTCCGGCCACGAAGATCACGGCGGCGTAGCCGAAGTTCTTCCAGATCCCGAACAGGATCAGGGCCGGCATGGCCCAGCGCGGATCGCCGAGCCAGTCGATGGGCGCGATCCCGGCCAGACCGAGAATCTGGTTCAGCAGGCCGACGCGCGAGTGATAGAGAAAGCGAAACACCACCGCCACAGCCACGATCGTGGTCACCACCGGGGCGAAGTAGATCGTGCGGAACAGCGGCTTGAACCGGGCCAGCTTGGAATTGAGTAGCAACGCCGCGCCGAGGGCCGTGAGGATCGTCAGCGGACCGCCGATGAGCGAGTAATAGAGCGTGTTCGTGAGCGCGCGCCAGAAGAGCGAATTGCGCAGCAGGTCCTGATAGTTGCCCACGCCGATAAGGCGGGTGGCCGACGCATCGCCGATCGAGTAGATGTCGAAGTCCGTCGCGCTCAGCACCACCGCCCCCGTCACGGGAACCAGATAGAAGACGACGATCAGCGTCATCGCCGGGAGCAGCAGGACGATGGCCGCGCGGGTCTCGGGTTTCATGACAGCCCTCTCATCGCGCCAGCACCCATCTTCTTTTCTCGAGCATTGCATTGACCTTTTTGTCGAGCTCCAACGCCCCTTCGCGGGCGTTGTACCGGCCGCGAGTGGCGAGCTGGCCGGATTCGAAGATCGAGGTGGCCACGTTTTCCCATTCGGGGATGCGCGGCAGGGCCACCGTGTGGTCGAGCTGTATGCGGAAGGCGGCGATCTGCTGGTCGTTGGCGAGCCTGGGCGAGGCCCAGGCGGCGCGGTGGGCGGGGAGGTCGCCGCTCTCTTCGTAGAAGCGCATCTGGATCTCCGGCCGCGAGAGGAACTCGATCAGTTTCCAGCACGCGTCCTGTTTCTTCGACCGGCTGGAGATGACCAGGCTCGAGCCGCCCGACAGCGACGCACCGGGATACGGCGTGCCGTCCGGCGCGGGCAGCGGCGCGGTGCTCCATTTGTCCTGCTGCTCGGGCGGCAATCGATCGCGGAGGTTGCCGATGTCCCACGGTCCGCTGATGAACATCGCGAACTCGCCCGCGCCGAACTGCTGATACAGGTTGGCGACCTGGCTGTTGCTCATCACCTGGGCCAGTCCTCGGCGATAGATGTCGAGATAGAACGAGAAGGCGTCGACAAATCGCGGATCTTCGAAACGGGCCTCTCCTTCAAAGGTCACCAGTTCCGCGCCGCGCTGCACGGCCAGGATCACCGGCTGCGGCCACTCGTTCGTGGGCATGAACAGCGGATAGAAGTGCGGATCGCGCGACTGGCGCTTCAGCCGCTCCAGGGTGGCGATCCACTCGCTCCACGTGCGCGGCGGAGTCTTGATGGCGTCGGTGCGATAGAAGAGCACGCGCGTATCGACGTACCAGGGAATGCCGTAGAGCTCTTCGCGCACGACGTTCGTCTCCCAGATACCCGGAAAGTAGTCGCGCTCGCGGATGACTTTCGACGCCGCCACGCGCGCGTTGAGCGGCTCGATCGCCCGCAACGCGGCCAGCTCGGGGATCCAGGTGTTGCCGATCTGCGTGACGTCGGGAAACGAATCACCGACGTGCGCGGTGAGCAGCTTCTCGTGCGCCGCCGTCCACGGGATCTGCTGCACGTCCACACGGATGTCCGGGTTCTCGCGATGAAACTGCGGCAGGAACGCGACCACGACTTCGCCTTCGCGGCCGAGGCCCCAAAACTCGATGGTGGTGACTTTCTCGTGTCGCGTTCCGGAGCAGGACAGAAGAAGAAGCAGGACCGGAATTGAGAATTGAGAATGGAGAATTGAGAACCGAGGACGCCGGCTCGCGCCCTTTCCAATTCTCAATTCACCATTCTCAATTCTCAATTCGGTGCCCCCGCGTCTTCCAACCACCCACCCGCAAACCCCGCACGTTTCAGTCCGCGGATGAGATGCTCATTCTTCCGCATCGTCTTCCAGACCAGCCCGGAGCGGTGGTTTTCGATCATGGCCACGATGGGGCCCTGGTCGATGCCGAGGTAGTCGACGTCGAACCAGCCGGTACCGGGGACGATCGTTCCGGCCTGCACCTTCGTGTCGATGGCCAGCGTCGGGTTGAAGGCGTCGAGGAAGCCGTACTTTTGGTAGAGATGCGCGCCCCAGGTTCGGTGCATCGCTTCCATGGCCGGGATGGCGATCTCGGGGGCGAAGGCGATCGATGACACGGCCGCGGTCGGAGCGAGCGTGCCGTCGTCCTCCCCTGCTCCGGGTGCGGTGCCGCGGGCGCGGTACGTCCAGAACTGGCGTCGTTTGCCTTCAATCGTCAGCGTGGCGTCGACCGGGCCGTCGCAGGCCGTGAGGCCCCAGACATTCTCGCCGTAGCCCTTCCACTCCATCGGATTGTCGACGGCGTAGGCGCGCTGCGAGTACGTAGCCCGGCGCGAGTTCTCGTAGTAATCGATTCCCTTGCCGCGCATGTACTCGTCCTGGATCCCGCGGAAGTCGATCCAGACGTGGGAGTACTGATGTCCGAACAGCGGCGGGAAGACGAGGTGCTGCTGGCCGTAGTGATCGGCCCAGCGATAGGTTCGCGTATAGGCATCCCACGACTCTTTGCCGATCGGATGCGTCGGCGATCCGAGAGCGAGGATGTAGAGGATCATGGCCTCGTTGTAGCCCATGTAGTCGTAGTCGTGGAGGCCGTGCTCGGGCGTCCAGCCCATGCTCACCAGAGGCGGGCGCTCGAAGAAGAACGTCCATTCGGCGCGGCGGTAGAGTTGTTCGGCAGTGTCGCGGATGGCGCGCTCGGTGGCGTCGTCGCGGTCGAAGTACGACTGGCAGAACAACGCGCCGGCGAGCATGAGCGTCGTATCGATGGTCGACAGCTCGACCTCTTTGAACCGCTCTCCCGTCTTCATGTCGACGAAGTGGTAGTAGAAGCCGCGATAGCCGGTGACGCCCGACCGTGCGTCGCCCTGTTTCGACTCGAGAAAGAACCGCAGCGTCGTGAGCACGCGTTGCGCCGCCGCCTCGCGCGTCACCCAGCCGCGCTCGGCGCCGATGCCGTAGGCGGTGAGGCCGAAGCCGACCGCGGCGATGCTGGAGAACGACGGCGTCGGCCAGCGGTCCGGCACCAGGCCGTTCTCGGGATTGGTCGTCTCCCAGAAGAAGAGAAACGTCCGTCTTTGCACGTCGTCGAGTAGTGCGCCCGGATGCGCCACGGCACGCTGCCGTGCCGGCGGGGAGGAAGAAGAGAGGGCAGGTGATTGCACCTGCCCTCCCTTGCATGCGGCGAAGATCAGCAACGCCGCGATGGTCCGTTTCATCAGAATCCGAATCGGATGCCGAATTGATACCTACGCTGCGATCCGCTGACGATCGACGTCGGCTTGCCGAGGTTCGGATTGCCCTCGGGCGGGTTGAAGTCCTGGAAGTTCTGGTACCGCGCTTCGTCGAAGATGTTGAACGCCTCCGCGGTGAGGCCGACGTTGAACCGGCCCATGACCGGGAAGCTCTTCTCCACGCGGAGGTCGACCGTGGTCCAGGACGGGCCTTCGCCCGTCACCGGCGTGTAGCAGTTGTTGTCCGAGCAGAAGCCGTTGGAGAAGTCGTGGATGCGGAACTTGTCTCCGGAGCTGTACTGCAGGATTCCAGAGAGGCGCGCGTCCCACGGAATGGCCACCATGCCGCTGGCCACAATGCGGTGGTCCTGCGATCCGGGTGTGCCGTACTTCGGCCAGTCGGCGATCTTCTGGCGGTCGAGGCTGAAGAGATCGCCGCCGATCTGCTCTGCGTCGGCGTAGGTGTAGGCCACGTTGAAGCCATAGCGGCCGCTGAACGGACGGTCGAGCTGGAGATAGACCGCGTCGTACCACGTCTTCACGTCATCCGAGGAGATCAGCACGTTGCTGTAGGCCGGATCGAACTGCGGGCAGCAGAAACCGGCGCCCCAGAGGTAGCTCAGGCCGTGGAAGCTGCGGATGCTGGCGTAGCTGACCGAGCCGACCATCTGGCCGAAGGTGTGGCGCACGCCGATGTTCCACTGATTCGAGTACGGCACGCGCGTGTCGTTCTCGATGAGGAACACTTCCGGCTTGCCGGTGATCCCGGAGGCCAGCACTTCGCTGAGACCGGCCTTGGTCAGATATTTCGGGTCCCACTTCACGGCCGGTTGTCCGCGCACGGGCGAGCCGTCCGCGGAGAAGAAGAACTCGCCGACGGAGTGCTGCAGGCGGAACTGCTCGTCGAGAGTGTTGTTGAAGAGCACGCGGTCGTAATAGCGGCCGGCGCCGCCGAAGACGATCGTCTGACCGTTCTTCATCACGTCGTACGAGAAGCCGAGGCGCGGCTGCCACATGTACGTCGGCGCCTCGCGGTCGTTGCCGTCGGTGAAGAAGTTGGACGAGAACGAGTCGGACAGGCGCGCGCGGACGTCCGCCGGCGTGACGTAGTCCGTGTTCAGCATGTTCGTCTCATAGTCCCAGCGCAGGCCGAGATTGAGCGTGAGGGCATCGTTGACGCGCCAGTCGTCCTTCGCGTAGATGCCGAACTCCTTGTTGTCGGCGGAGAGATCGGGATCGCCGAGACCGAAGCGCGCGCGATACGGAATCGTGGTGCCGAACTCCGGCGCGAAGAAGAAGCGCGGGTTCTCCTCGAAGAACTTCGTGACGGTGTAGTCGAGGAAGTCGACCGTGCCGCCGACCTTCACCGTGTGATCTCCCGATCCCAGCGGCAGGTTCGAGAACGTCGTGTCGTTGCGGAAGGAGAGGCGCTCCTGTCCGATGCGCTGCTCGGTATCGCGGCCGCCGATGCGCAGCAGGCCTTCGTACTCGAAGCCCACCAGGTCCGGGTTCGTCGGCTGCGGATTCCACTTCGACTCCAGGAAGCTGAGCGAGAACTCGTTGAACCACGTGCTGGCCGTGTACTGATGGCGGCCGGTCAGGCCCCAGACGTCGTTCTTCACGTCCTCGGCGGACTCGAAGCTGGTCTGGCCGCCGAAGCCGCGGATGTCCGTCTCCGCGCGATAGAGCCCGCTGAAATCGAAGAGCTGACTCGATCCCGGCTGATAGCTGACCTTTCCGAAGGCCAGGTCGCCGCGGAACGGCTGGGTGAACGTGCCGGTGTACTGGGCGAGCTGCTGGCGCAGGGCCGTGGCGTTCTGGAAATTGCCGCCCAGGGTGACCGTCTCCTGACGGTCCTGATCGTTCGCTTCGTAGGAGAAGAAGAAATGCATCCGGTCGCGGACGATCGGACCGCCGATGCTGAGTCCCCACTGCTTGCGCTCGTACGCCGGCTTGACGCCGGGACTGAACGGATCGTCGCCGACCAGGCCCTTGTCCTGGTAGAAGACGAAGGCGTCGCCCTTCAGCTCATTCGAGCCCGACTTCGTGACGGCGGTGATGATGGCGCTCGAGGCCTTGGCGTACTCCGCGCCGTAGTTCTGCGTGATGACGCGGAACTCCTGCACGGCGTTCTGCGGGAAGGGGTTGCCGCGGCTGGCGTCCTGGCCCACCGTGCCGCCCTGGGTGACGTCGTTCTTGATGCTTACGCCGTCGATGTAGACGTTCGTGGCCGACGCGCCCTGGGCACCGGCGCGGATTTCCTTGCGCTGCGGGTCCGTCGACAGCGACACGCCCGGAGCGAGCGCGGCGAAGTTGAGGAAGTTGCGGTCGTTCTGCGGGAGATTCTCGATCTGTTGCGGCGTCACCTGCGTGGCCACCTCGGGTGTCCGCGTCTCGACGGCCGCGGCGCCCATGACCGTGATCGATTCCGTCAGCACCAGATCGGGCGTCAGGCGGAAATCGATGTCGAGCGTCTGGCCGACGCGGACGGTGATCTCCTTCGTGGCGCCCTTGTACGACGGCGCGGTCACGTCGATCCGGTACGAGCCGGGCGTGAGGCCCGGCATCAGGAACGTCCCGTCCGGACCGGCCGTGGCCGTGTGCCGGAAACCGCTGGCCACGTCCGTGGCCACGACCTCCGCGGTCGGGAACGGATTGCCGCCCTCGTCCACGACCTTGCCGCGGATCGTGGCGGTCGTGCCTTGGGCAAGCACTACTTGCGACATTGCCAGGCACACGATGAGTGCGAGCAATGATGAAATTCGAAAGAACTTCCGAGCCATGGACCCCTCCTTCATTTGCTTCGACCGAGATTTTTGCGTTGTTCGTTCTGCGCTCCGCGTCCGTGAGCGCGCGGCGAGCCGCACGATTCGCGGACGATGAGCGTCGTCCTGATCACATCTCTCTTTTTTGCGGCATCGCCGCTCTTCTCCAGCGCGTTGACGACGTGGCTGACCGCCCTCCGCCCCAGCTCTGCGATCTCCACGCGCACCGTCGTGAGCGGCGGGGTGAGAAAGCGCGCGATGGGGATGTCGTCGAAGCCGACGATGGCGATGTCCTCGGGCACGCGCAGGCCGGCTTCGCGAAAGGCGCTGAGCGCACCCAGCGCCATCGAGTCGTTCGCCGCGAAGACCGCCGTCGGCCGCGGATCCTGCGCCAGGATGGCCTGCCCCGCCGCGTGACCCGAAGTCTCCGTGAAGTCGCCGGGAAACTCGGTACAGGCGATCCCGGAGGCGCGCGTTTCCGCGCGGAACCCGCGGCGGCGCTGCTCGGCATCGGCGTTGTGCGGCGGGCCGGCGATGAAGGCCATGCGCTCGTGCCCGAGGGAACGGAGATGCCGCACCACCTCGCGCGCGCCGCCTGAATTGTCGATCGTGATCGAGGGGCGCCCGTCGACGCGCGAGTTCAGCATCACCACGTCGATCCCCGTGGGCAGATCGGCCAGGAGCGCCGAGGGCTCGAGATCCGGCGACATCACGATCAACCCGTCCACCAGACCGCGCACCGCATGCACCACCGCGCGCATCTCCTCGCGGTCCGAATGCGAGCCGGAGAGCAGCAGGTGATAGCCGTTCTGCCGCGCCGCCACGTCGATGCCCCGGATCACCTCGGAGAAAAACTCACCGTGCAGATCCGGCAGCACCACCCCGATCGTCCGCGTCGACCGCGTCGAGAGACTGCGCGCCCCGGCATGCGGCACGTACTGCAGCTCCTCGGCGACGTCGCGCACGCGGCGGATCGTGTCCTCGCGGATCGGCCCCTTGCGGTTGAACACCCGCGAGACCGTGGCCACCGAGACGCCCGCCTTGGCCGCAACATCACGGATGGTGACATTCGGAGCGATTGCGGCGAGACCTCTCTTGGGGCGCGGCATAAACGATGTAAACGGTTACATGACGATATGCCCGCGTCGCCGGAGATGTCAACGGGAAAGACAGTCGGGGCGGGGGCAGAGGCGCAAAGGCTCATAGGCGCAAAGGCTCAAAGACGCATGCGATCACGGACTCTGAGCCTATGAGCCTATGAGCCTTTGCGCCTGCTACCGCCGACTGTCGACCGCCGACTCGTTACGCCGAAGGCCGTGTGATCGGCATCTTCGGCGGCTCGGGCGCATTCTTGATCACGCCCATGGCCATCTGCAGCATCGAGGTCACGTCCGAGACGTTGGCCGGGACGACCATCGAGTTGCCGGTCTTAGCCAGGTTGCCGAACTCCTTGATGTACTGCTCGGCCAGGCGGAGCTGCATGGCTTCGAAGCCGCCCGGCATCTTGATGACTTCGGCGACGCGGCGGATGCCTTCCGCGGTGGCGGTGGCGATGGCCAGCGTGGCCTGGGCCTGGCCTTCCGCTTCGTTGATCTGCTGCTGGCGCTTCGCTTCCGAGTTCTTGATGACCTGCGACTTGTGGCCGTCGGCGTTGTTGATGGCGGCGTCGCGCTCGCCCTCGGACTGCAGGATCACGGCGCGCTTCTCACGCTCGGCGCGCATCTGCTTTTCCATGGCCGCCAGGACGTCGTGCGGCGGGGTGATGTTCTTGATCTCGTAGCGCAGTACCTTCACGCCCCACGCTTCCGAGGCCTTGTCCACTTCGGCGACCACTTCGCGGTTGATGTTCGTGCGCTCTTCGAACGTACGGTCGAGGTCGATCTTGCCGATCTCGCTGCGGAGGTTCGTCTGCGCCAGCTGCTGGATGGCCCACGAGTAATCCGAGATGCCGTACGAGGCGCGCTCCGGATTGAGGATCTTGAAATAGAGCACGCCGTCCACGCCCACCTGCACGTTGTCCTTGGTGATGCAGACCTGCTCGGGAACGTCGAGAGCGATCTCCTTGAGCGAGTGCTTGTAGCGGACGATGTCCAGGAACGGCATGAGGATGTGCAGCCCGGCGTCCAGCGTGCCGGAGTACTTGCCCAGGCGCTCCACCACCCAGGCCTGCTGCTGCGGAACCACGCGGATGATCTTCGAGATGATAATCATCGCGAAGATGGCGACAACGACTGCAACGATGAGAGTTCCACCGGGCATGACAGTTTCCTCGTGCTGGGTAAGTTAGGTTAGGAAGCGCGCAAATGGATGACCAGCCCATCCACTCCCGTCACTGTACAACGCTGTCCACGAATGAGTGCCGTCTCTCCGATGTTGCGCGCGCTCCACGTCGTGCCGCGCATCTCCGCGCGGCCGTTGCCGCCCACGCCGATGTCCTCCAGCGCCAGGGCCTGCTCCCCCACCAGAGAATCGACGACCCTCTTCTGGTCGAGCTTCAGCTTTCTGACGAGGATCGGACGGAGGTAGAAAAACGCGATCAGCGAGACCACGGTGAAGATGAGGAGCTGCGCCCAGAGCGGCACGTCCGAATCGAACGCCACCAGCAGAGCCACCACCAGCGCGCCGACCGCAAAAAACCCGACATGCATCGTCGCCGCCGACAGCTCCAACGCAAGAATCGCAAAGGCGATGAGGACCCAGATCCACCAGACCATATTTTGTGGGCGAAGGGTAGCACGAGGGCGGCGGGCAAAGAGCGAGACGGGGATCACAGAGCGCGTCGCACCTACTATTAACGTGTGGCACTCGTGGTTTTTCTGAGAGGGATCAACGTCGGCGGTCACCGGACCTTCCGGCCAGCCGTGCTCGCCAAACAACTGCAGCACCTCGACGCCGTCAACATCGGCGCGGCCGGCACCTTCGTCATCCGGCGGCCAATCTCCCAGACGCAACTCCGCGCCGAAGTGGCCAGCAGACTTCCCTTTGATGCCCACATCATGATCTGCCAGGCCCGAGACATCATCCGGCTCCTGTCTCACGATCATTTCGCCGATCAGCCCGTGCGGCCCGGCGTCGTCCGCTACGTCAGCGTCCTGTCGCGACGGCCCCGCACGGAGCCACCGATGCCCATGACCCTTCCTTCCCGCGGCAAGTGGCTGCTCAAGATCCTGGGAAGGGACGGCCGGTTCGTGTTCGGCGTCTACCGGCGCGACATGAAGGTCATCGGTTTTCTCGGCACGCTCGACAAGCTCTTTGGGGCTCCGGTCACCACGCGCAACTGGAACACCTTCACCGCAATCGCCAAGGTACTGGACAGCGTCAACTGAACGCGTTCGCGATCGCTCCGCGCAACAACGCGTACTCCTCGTCGTGCGGCACGACGTCGTACCGCTCGATCTCCTCCGGTTTCACGAGGACGGCCGCGGCCACTTCCATCTGGTTCAGCACGAAACGCTCGACGTCGATCTCGCGGATGGCCAGGAAGACCTCGTGGAATTCGTTTTCGATGTAAGCGCCGCCGTTGAGCACCGCCTGCCATCGCAGTGTGCCGAGATGGGTGAGCTCCTCGGGATGGAGCGCCAGTCCGAGCTCTTCGTGCGCTTCGCGAACGGCCGCGTCGATGGCGCTCTCCCCTGCCGCGACGTGGCCTGCGACGGAGACATCCCATAAATCCGGCCAGTTCTCCTTCAGCGCGGCGCGCCGCTGCAGCAGCACGCGGCGGTCCGGCGTGACCAGCCAGACGTGCGCGGCACGGTGCCAGTCGCCGTCGCGGTGGACCTCGCCCTTCGGTTTGGCGAAGCCGGCCGCCAGTCCCTCCGGCGTGAGCACGTCGAGGATCTCCATACCTCTATAATCCCCCGAACCCCATGTCCTTCACGCGCCGATATCTTCTGTGGCTGCTCATCCCGCCGATCTTCATCAGCATTCCGCCGGCCCTGCTGTTTCTGTCTCAGGTCGTGCAGCTGACGGAGGGGAGCGCGCTCGGGCTGGCGCTGCTGCTGGTGGTCACGTACATCGGCGGGTGCGTGTCGTTCACGTTCGGCGTCCGCCGGTACGCGGAGGCGGTGGAGACGGCGCTGGAGGGGAAAGGCGATCCGTCCTCGGCGATGTCGGCCTGTCTGGACCGGACGAAGTCGCTGTCGTTCCTGCTCTGGGGCGTGGGCGGGCTGGTGTTCGCCATCGTCGCGGCCCTGCTCTTCATGCGCTCGGCGCTGGGGCTGGCCTACTTCGTCGTGGCCGCTCTCATCTCGGCGTTCGTGTCCGTGGTGTGGGGCTACGCCATGGGCAAGCACCGGCTGACCACGGCGGCGGACGAGGCGGGGCTGCGCGCGCATTACACCGGACGCGAGCTGTCCCTCGGCAAGAAGATCGCCGTGGTCTTCATCGGCTCGCTGACGATTTCCATGGCCGCGCTCATTCTGCTCGTCTCCTCGCGCGTCTCCACGACGCTGGAGACGCTGGCCATCACCTCCGAGGCCGAACGCTTCCGGCGTGTGTTCGAGAACGCGGACATCCTGGCCAAGGTGGATGAGGCGGCGCTGGAGACTCTCCGCTACTACATCCCGGCCGAGTACTCGCTGCACCTCATCGATCCGAAAGGCAACGTCACCAAGACGAAGCAGGGCGATGCTTTGGCGCCGGAGGAAGTGGAGGCCATCCGCCGGCTCCGCAGCGGCGACAGCCGCGCCTTCATCGGCCCGCACGTGAGCAGGTTCGCGCGGCTCAAGAACGGCTCGATCCTGGTGCTGGCCATTCCCTGGACGCCGTACAAGAATATCCCCTTCCAGATCACGTTCTACACGCTCATCGTGGCGCTGCTGACGACGGCCGTGTTCAGCGCGGCCACGGTCGTCCTCTCGCGCGATGTCACGCGGCCGCTGCACGAACTGCGGGAGCTGTCGCGCGAGATGGCCGAGGGAAACTTCGACGTCGCGCCGCACGTGTTCGCGGATGACGAGGTGGGCCAGCTGGCGGACAGCTTCGGCGAGACGCGCTCGAACCTGCGCCGTCTCCTCGGCCGCGTCGGCGGCAGCGGATCGACGATCACCGACGGCGTGCGCGTCATCACCGGCGGCACGGAGATGCTGCTCTCGCGCTCGCAGGACCAGACCGATCTCACGCAGAGCTCGTCGACCGCGCTCGAGAACGTGCGCGGCGGCATCGGCAGCGTGCTCGGCGCGGCGGATACGGTCACCGAGCTGACGCAAGACGCATCAGCCCGCGCGCTGGAGCTGCAGGCCTCGGCGGAGGAAGTGGCGCGCAGCATGGACGTGCTCTTCCAGTCGGTGGAGAAGACCTCGTCGTCGACGACGGAAATGAACGCCTCGATGAACGAGATGTCGAACCGCACCGAAGTCCTGGCCGGGATCGGCGACGAAGTGCTGTCGTTCGTCTCGCAGATGGACTCCACGGCCAGCGAGCTGCTCTCCAGCTCGCAGTCGACCGCCGAGCTGGCGCAGCAGGTGCGCGAGGACGCCGGCGCGGGCGGCGCGGCCGTGAACCGCACGGTGGAGGGCATCAACGCCACGCACGAGCTGACCATGAGCACGGCCCGCACGATCGACGAGCTGCAGCGCAGCGTCGGCCAGATCAGCCAGATCCTCAACGTCATCGAGGAAGTGGCCAACCGCACCAACCTCCTCTCGCTCAATGCCGCCATCATCGCCGCACAGGCGGGCGAGCAGGGCGCCGGCTTCACCGTCGTGGCCGACGAGATCCGCGAGCTGGCCGAGCGGACGCGCGGCTCGACGAAGGAGATCGGCACCATCATCAAGGCCGTGCAGAGCGGCTCGCGCCAGGCCGTGCAGAAGATGCACGAAGGTGTGGCCCGCGTGACGGACAACGTCAAGCTGGCGCAGGACGCGGCGCAGTCGCTGGCCAAGATCGTGGACAGCGCCACGCGCTCGTTCGAAATGGCCACGCGCATCACGCGCGCGCTCAGCGAGCAGTCCTCGGCCAGCCGCCGCCTGCACGAAGTCACCTCGCGCATGTCCGATCACATCTCCGAGATCAACCGCGCCACGCGCGAGCAGGCCCGCGGCACGCAGCTCATGGCCCAGGAATCGGAGCGCGTGCGCGACATCGCCGCCCAGGTCAAGAACGCCACCGAGGAACAGTCGCTGGCCGGCAAAGGCATCACCCTGGCGCTGGAGAAAATCGCCGACGACGCACGGGCCATGCGCGACCTGCTCGAGCGCCAGCTGCAGGAGACCGACCGCATCGCCGACGCCTCCCGCGTCATGCTCGACATCGCCCAGAAGAACGACGCCATCGCCCGCGAGTTCAACGCCACCGTGCAGAACCTCGTGCGCAGCGGGCAGGAGTTCGAGAGCGAGGTCACGCGCTTCCGGTTCAAGGGCGCGGACGCGTAGCGCGAGAGCCGTCCGGGGGAGTCTCAGAGTCGCACAGTCTCAGAGTCTCAGAGAGTGTTCTTGTCGCGTCCTCTGAGACTCTGCGACTCTGCGACTCCCACTACCAGGCGTCTGTGGCAATCAACGACGCGAAGGCGTAGATTTCACTTCATATGCGTCGCGTTTTCATCTCCATCCTCTTGATTGCCGTTTCTGCCACCGCCCTTGCGCAGTCCGGCCCGCGGATCACGAGCGTTTCCCGGTCCGTCGGTCCCACGACGGGAGGGACTCTCGTCACGCTGTTCGGCAGCAATCTGCTCCCGACGGTGGTGTGCCTGCTTCCCTGTCCGACCACGGTGACGTTCGGGAAGGTTCCGGCGTCGCTGAAGGGGGAGACGCGGTCGTTTCTGAACGTGGTGACGCCGCCCCATGCTCCCGGCACGGTCGATGTGACGGTCAGCATCGCCGGTGAGACGCCGATCGTGCTGGCGAATGCGTTCACGTACTCGGCGGACGAGGAGGCTCATTTCGAGCAGGTGTTGCTGCCGGTCTACTTCGACGGGGTGCTCCACGGTGCCCACGGGTCGGAGTGGACGACTTCGCTGTGGGTCCGCAACGGCGGCTCGCAGGCCGTGCAGCTCGCTCCGTGGACGTGTCCCGACGGTCAGCTCTGTACGGAATTGTTTCCCCTGACGTACACGCTCCCGCCCAGCAGGTCGCTGCAACGCCTGGCACCGCTCGATGTTGCGGACGGCAATCCCAGCCGCCTGCTGTACGTCTCGCAGGCCGGCTCCGGCGATGTGTCGTTCAGTCTCCGCTTCGCCGACCGGTCGCGCGGCCTCGCGGACGCCGGGATCGATCTGCCGGTCATTCGCGAGAGCGAGGCTCTTTACACCGCGGCGCAATTGTTCAGCGTGCCGATGGGGCACACCTACCGCGCCCTGCTGCGCCTGTACGAGCTCGGCGGCGCTTCCTCGCGATTCCGCATCACGATCTATCCGCAGAGCGAGCTCGAAGTTCAGCCGATCCATTCCGCGGAGCTGACGGCCACGGTCCAGGACGGACCGTTCCCTGCCAAAGCCGGCTACGCGCAACTGGACGTCACCGGCCTGCTGCAACTCGAAAAAGCGTGGCCGGACACCGTGCGCATCGAGATCACGCCGCTCACGGAGGGCAGCCGGTACTGGTCGTTCGTGAGCCTCACCAACAACGACACGCAGTTCGTGACGCTGGTGACGCCGCAGTAGTCGCGAGATCTCGCCGCCCGGGCAGTGCTATTCTTCGCGCCCGCTTCTCCGTTCGCACCTTCCCCACCGGTCCAGGAGGCTCAAGACCCGTGAGTCATTCGTTTACCCGCCGTTTCGCAGTCCTTGCCACACTGCTCCTCCTGGCAACGCCGCTCCTGGGTGCGGCCGCAACTCCGGTGACCGAGAGGTCGCTGCGCACGCTCGACGCGCGCGTCAACCATCGGGACGCCTATGTCCGCTCCACGGCCGCCCGGCCGGAACGCACCAAGGCCGCGGGCATTGCATCGAAGAGCACCGTCGCGGCCATCATCGAAGCCACCAAAGCGATGAAGCAGACGGTTCCGGGGCTTCAGGTCAAGTTTTCCGAGACCACCGGCGGGCCGTACGAGGTGAAGAACAAGCGCGGCACGCTGACCTCGGCGTCGGCGGCGCCGAGCGACGTGATCGTGCGCGGCTTCCTGGCCGGCCGCGGCGGCATCTATGGACTCTCCGCGGCCGATCTCAACGATCTCGTCGTCCTCGGCGACAGCCACGGCGGCCGCAGCGGCCTGCGCATGCTGCGCCTCGAACAGCAGATCGGCGGACGTCCGGTCTTCCAGACCGAGAGCCGCTTCACCCTCGACCGCAACGGCCGGCTCATCAAGTCCGTCGGCCAGCTCGTCCCGCATGCCCGCGCCGCGGCGCCGGCGATCGATCCCGGCGAGCTGATCTCCGCCCAGGAGGCCATCGTCAAACTGGCGGCCAGCGGCGGCCAGACGGTGAATCCGGCCGCTCTGACGCCGGGAGCCACAACCAACGGCTGGACGCGGATCGAAGAAAACGACGACTTTCTGGCCGGCGCCGTCTCCGTGCGCCAGGTGCTCTTCCTGCTCACGCCGGGGATGCTCGTGCCCGGATGGGCCGTCGTGGCCTTCACCAAGGGAGACGCCGACTGGTACTCCGTGATCGACGCCGAGACCGGCGACGTGCTCTGGCGCAAGAACATCCGCAACTATGCCTCGGCGCACGACGCACGCTTCCGCGTCTACGTCCAGGCCGACGGCAAGACGCCGGCCGACAGTCCGGCGCCGCAGTCTCCGAACACGGTCACGCCCGGCTCCAACACCCAGTTCCCCGAGATCGCTCCTTCCATCGTCAGCATGCACACGGTGTACGACCCCGTGGCCAGTCAGAACGGCTGGATCGACGACTGCCCGGGGGGCGTCTGCGCCACCGTGAGCGAGGACGTCAGCACGGAGCAGACCGTGGGAAACAACGTGCGGGCCTGCCTGGACCGCGCGTCCGACAACACCTGCGACACCGACGCCGCCGGCATCATCGACGGCTTCGGCAAGCCGACCGGCAACCCCGACACGAACCTCCGCAACCGCGACTTCCTGGGAACGTCGGTGCGCGACTTCGAGACCGGGTATCTGCCGCCGCCGCAGGCAGGGGACCCCGAGGCCGGCACGGATGCGAGCGGCGCGGGCGCCGGCGGTACCAACGCCTTCGACCAGTTCCGCCGCGGCGCCGTCACGCAGCTCTTCTACGTCACCAACTGGTACCACGACCTGCTGTTCCAGCTCGGTTTCGACGAAGCCGCGGGCAACTTCCAGGACATCAACTTCAGCGGGATGGGCCTGGGCGGCGACCGCGTCCTGGCCGACGCGCAGGACGGCGGCGACACGAACAACGCCAATTTCTCCACGCCGCCGGACGGTCTCTCCGGCCGCGCGCAGATGTACGTCTTCGACTTCCCTATCATCGACCGCGACGGCGATCTCGACTCCGAGATCCTCATCCACGAGCTCACGCACGGCACCAGCAACCGCCTCATCGGCAACGGCACCGGCCTGGCCTGGGAAGTCGGCGGCGGCATGGGCGAGGGCTGGAGCGACTTCTACGCGTTGTCGCTGCTCAACAACACGAACGCGGACGATCCCAACGGCCAATACAGCAACGGCGCGTACGCCACCTACAAGATCGCCGGCCTGCTCGACAATTACCTGTACGGCATCCGTCGCTTCCCCTACACCACCGACAACTCGGTCAACCCGCTGACTTGGGCGGACGTCGACGACGTCAGCTACGACGAATCGGGCGGCATCGCCTCCAGCCCGCTCGGCTTCGAGTTCAACGGCGCTCTCGAAGTGCACAACGGCGGTGAGCTCTGGGCGCTGTCGCTTTGGGAAGCGCGCGCGCGCGTCATCGCCGACCCGGCCGGAGCCAACGGCGACGTGCCTACCGGCAACGACACGATGCTGCAGATCGTCACCGACGCCATGAAGCTGACGCCGGACCAGCCGACGTTCGTCGAAGGGCGCGACGCCCTCTTTGACGCCGACTGCGCCGCCAACGCGTGCGCGAACGAGGCTTCGCTCTGGGGTGGTTTCGCGGATCGCGGCCTGGGATACAAGGCCCGGCAGCCGTACAACGTCAGCGTGGCCTGGGTCGCCAGCCACACCGGCGTGGCGGAGTCGTTCAGCATTCCGTACCTCGACGTCGTCAATCCGGCCACGGACGTGGCCATCGACGACACGGTCAGCAACAACGACGGCGACATCGATCCGGGTGAAGCGGTCCGCCTCACCGTGACGCTCACCAACCCGTGGCGCCAGGCCAGCAAAGGCGTCGCCGGCGCGACGGCGGTGCTGTCCACCAGCACCCTAGGCGTCACCATCCACGACGCCAACTCCACCTACGGCGCCATCGCCGCCTCCGGCACCGCGGCCGGCGACACGTTCCTCATCACGCTGGACACGACCGTCGCCTGCGGCAGCGCCATCGAGCTCACGCTGACCACGAGCTCGTCCCTGGGCGTCACGGCAACGGACTTCACGCTGCGCGTGGGCAACGCCAACGGCACCGACCCGGTCGTGACCTATACGAAGAACACCGCGCCCGACCTCTTCATCCCCGACTTCGATCCGCGCGGCGTCTTCGACACGCTGGCCATCCCCGACGACTTCGTGATCGCGGACGTGGACTTCCGCGTCGACAGCCTGACGCATACGTTCATCGACGACCTCAACGTCCTGCTCCGCGCGCCCAACGGCATCGGCACCGACATGATCGGTCTCATCGGCCTGGATCACCCCGAGTCGGGATCGGGCGACAACCTCACGAACTTCATCGTCAACGACGACCTGCCCTTCACGCTCGCGGACGACATGATCGCGGCCAGCAACGCCCAGGCCACGGCCAGCGGCGCGGACTTCATCCCCGTCTACAACTCACCGACGTGGTCCGATCCGTTCTTCTACGGCGTACCACCCGATCCGGTCGGAAGCCTGACGCGCTTCGACGGCATGACCACCAAGGGAACGTGGACCGCTCTGGCCGCGGACGAATTCGGCGGCGACGTCGGTTCGCTCAACGCCTGGTCGATCATGGTCACCCCGGTCCACTTCGACTGCGTCGTCTTCGCGCCCGCCGTCATCGCCGCGGCCACGAAGACTGTTAGCGGTACGTTCGAGGTCGGCGGCGTGGTCACGTACACCGTCACCCTCACCAACAACGGCACCGACGCGCAGAACGACAACGCCGGCGACGAGCTCGTCGATACGCTGCCGCCCGGTCTCACGCTGGTGAGCGCCATCGCCACCTCCGGAGTGGCCACGGCCAACGTCATCCCGAACCAAGTCACCTGGAACGGCTCGCTGGCGCCGCTCGGCGGCAGCGTCACCATCACCATCACGGCCACAGTCAACGCCGGTACGCAGGGCACCGTCATCAGCAACCAGGGCACGTTCAACTTCGACGGCAACAACGACAACGTCAACGAAACCAGCGTCCTCACGGACGATCCGGTCCCCGCCGGCGCCGCCGATCCGACCAGCTTCCTGGTCGCGAACTCACTGGTCACCGGCAGCAAGACCGTCAGCGCAGGTCCCTACACGGCCGGCGGCTCGATCACCTACACGGTCACCCTCAGCAACAGCGGCTCGGCACCCTCCCCCGACAACTTGGGCCACGAATTCACCGACGTCCTGCCTGCCACTCTCAATCTCGTCAGCGCCAACGCCTCGTCCGGTACGGCCGTCGCCAGCATCGGCACCAACACCGTCACCTGGAACGGCACCATCCCCGCGGGAGGCAGCGTCACCATCACCATCAACGCCACCATCGACGCCGGCGCAGCGGGAGCGGTCGTCTCCAACCAGGGCACCTTCTGCTACGACGCCGACCTGACCGGCGATAACGAAACGTGCGGCCAGACGGCCGCCGCAGCGTTCACCGTGGCCGCGGCGGCCGTTGCGATTCCAACGGCGTCCGAGCTGGGGTTGCTGCTGCTGGTGGTCGGTCTGGCGATGTTGGCGGCCTGGAGGATCTCGATGTGACCACCCCGTCATCCTGAGCGAGGTGGCTGGGCGGGTGTGAGCGAAAGGATCTCAAACTACGAAAAACATGGCCTGGGCCACGGTTTGCGCATTTAGAGATCCTTTCGCTCCCTCACACCCACCCGCCCGGCGCTCAGGATGACGGGGGAGGGCGTCCACCACGTCCACCATCACACCGCGCAAAGCCACACCCGGTCCGCCGCCCCGATGGCCAGCTCCGGATCGACGCGCCGGACCACCTCCCCGTCGCGTTCGAGCGCCAGTACCACGCGTCCCTCGGCGGCCATTTCGTAGGGCGTCCGGCCTGCGCATTCGTGGCCTTCGACGCAGACCACGCGGCGATGTTCTTCGCGGGCGCGGGCGCGGCCGCCGAGGAGACGGGCGGTCAGCATCTGGCCGGAGATGTCGGCGATGGAGAGTGCGTAGTCGGCGCCGGCGCGGTGGATGTTGGCCAGGTTGCGCGAGTGGTTCACGCGCGCGATGACCGGCACGTCGGGCGCGAGATCGCGCACGATGACGGTGGCGAAGAGCGTGGAGTCGTCGCTGTCGAGCGCCAGGATCAGCGCGCGCGAGCCGGCCACGTTGGCGCGCTCCAGCACCGAGGAGTCGAGCACGTCGCCGGCCACATCGACGTTCGGACCGGGCTGGCGCTCCAGCACGCGCACTTCCTCGCCCACGTCGCATAGCAGCTCGTGGACCTTCCGCCCCACTTCGCCGAATCCGGCGATGAGGAACGGACCGCGGTGGTGGAAGAGCGGCGTCCCGATGCGCGCGGCGGACTCCGCGAGCGATTCCGGCGTGCCCACGAGCTCGATGACCGCACCCGGCTCGAGGACCGTCTCGGGCGCGCAACGCGTCACCAGTTTGCTGCGGCTCCAGAGACCTACCACCACCGCGGGCAATCGCGCCTCGCGCAGCGTGAGGCCCGCCAGCGCGCTGCCCACCGCCACGCGCACCTCGCGGCGGTCGAGACCGTCGATCTGGTCGAGGCCCGGCAGGCGCGGGCTGATGCGGTCGCTGGCGTGAGCGGCCAGGCCGGCGGCCACGATGTGCCGCGGCGTGTACACCGCCGTGGCGCCGGCCAGTTCCATCGGCTTGCGGTGCGTCGGGTTCTCGACGAAGGCGAAGATGTCGCCGGCGAATCCCATCTGCCGCGCGCGCAGGATGAGAGCGGCGTTCTCCTGATCCTCGCCGTTGGCCACGAGCGCGCGGGCGTAGCCGAGGCGGCACACGTCCAGCGCATCCTCATCGGTGCGGCTGAACACCACCGCCTGCTCCCGCTCCATCACCGCCCGCGCCCGGTCCTCGTTCGTCTCCAGCACCAGCGCCGGCACGCCGTTGTCCTCCAGCCGCTGCAGCAGCGTCTCCACCGTCGGCGCGAACCCGTACACCACCACGTGACCGGTCAGATTGGCCGGAGCGCTGCGCGGCACCTTCTCCTCGAAACGCTCTTCCAGAAACGGAAAGAGATAGATGGGGATGATCAGAAAGACCAGGAACACGCCCACGAACTGCACCCCCACGACAAAGATCACCATGAGCGGATGCATCCACCGCGCGTCCGCCCCGTAACCCGTCGTGCTCAGCGTCTCCCCCGCCCACTCCAGCGACTGCAGAAACGTGCGCGGCTTCCCCTCCAGCCGCGCCATCCCCACCTGATATAGCAGCGCCGCCAGCAGCACGAACGCGATCAGGCCGATGATGAGGAGCGTGAGGCGCCGGGAGGAGCGCTGCATGGGGCAATAGTAGTCGCAGAGTCTCAGAGTCTCAGAGTCGCAAAGGGTTCGGTTGTCTGCGCTGCGCATTCATTCATAGCCTCTGCGACTCTGCGACTATGAGACTCTGAGACTTCGATGTTGCTCTGCTCCGTCCGCAACTGCCGCGCGCCGCTCGTCATGGACGGCCGGCGTTATGTCTGCGCGAACACCCATGCGTTCGACATCGCGCGCAGCGGATATGTGAATCTGCTGCAGCCGCAGGACAAGCGTTCGAAGACGCCGGGCGATACGCCGGAAGCGGTAGCAGCGCGGCGGCGGTTTCTCGATCAGGGACACGCAGCGCCTCTGACGGACGCGATCGTGCGCGCGTTGCCGATGGAGGAAGAACAGGCGCTGCTCGATGCGGGTTGCGGGGAAGGGCATCATCTGGCGGCGTTCCGCAGCGCGTATGGCGTCGATGCGTACGGCATCGACATTTCCGTCCCGGCCGTCGAGCTGGCTGCGCGGCGCTATCGCGACTGTTCGTGGGTGGTGGGCAACGCCGACCGTTTCCTGCCCTATCCCGACGGCACGTTCCGCGCCGTCACCTCGATCACGGCGCGCATGAACCCCGAGGAGTTCCGGAGAGTGCTCGCGCCGGAGGGAATGCTCCTCGTCGTCATCCCCGGCGCCGACGATCTCATCGAGCTGCGCCAGGCCATCCTCGGCCAGGGGCTGGAGCGCGACCGCGTGGAGCGCACCGCCGCCACGTTCGCGCCGCTGTTCCGCCTCGAACGGCACGAGCGCATCGCCCACACGGTCCTGCTCGACCGACAGTCGATGCTCGACGTCATGTCGTCGTCCTATCGCGCCCTGCGCGCCCGCGAGCGCGCCGCGCTCGAAACGCTCGAGGCCATGGACGTGACGCTGAGCCGGGACGTGCTCGTCTTCACAGCAGCGGCGAGGTGACCTCATCGCGCGGAAACTCGCGCACGAATCCGATCAGGGCCGCGATCCAGGCCGGCACGTACAGCCGCCAATCCTGTTGCAGGAACGCCGCGAGCAGCCCGAGGATGGCGCACGCTTCGAACATGGCCATGGCCACGATCATCTTCTTGTGAGGAGGATGGACCGGGAGCCGGCCCGCCATGAGCATTGCCGCGATGAAGGACAGGAATGCCACCCCGTACAGGACCAGCGTGATCGGGGAGCGCAACGACTCCTCGAACGGCCGCGGCGGCACCGGCGCCCTCGTGTAGGCGATCACGGCGTAGATGACCGTGCTGAAGGCGATGGCAAACCAGAAGATCTTCGGATTCGGCATGCGGAAATTGTACGCGCCGCGAGGGATAGAATCGCGCCATGCGACGTGTTCTGATCCTGCTCGCTCTCACGACTCTCTGCGCCTGCACGACCGCGCGGTTACCCATCGACCTTACTCACGCGGAGCTGGTCGATCTCACCTGGCCGTACGACGAGCACACGTTGTACTGGCCGACCTCTCCCTCGGCGTTCGAGCTGAAGCAGCTCGCGTACGGGCCCACGCCGGGCGGGTGGTTCTATGCGGCCAACTCGATCTGCACGCCGGAGCACGGCGGGACGCATCTCGACGCACCGATCCACTTCGCCGAGGGGAAGAACACCATCGACAAGATCCCGCTGGAGCGCCTCATCGCCCCTGCGGTCGTGATCGACGTCGCCGGCCGCGCCGCCGCGAACGCCGACTATCGCCTGACCGCAGCGGACGTCCGCGATTGGGAATCACGCAACGGCACCATCGCCGCCGGAACCATCGTCCTGTTGCGCACCGGCTGGGGAAAACGCTGGCCCGACCGCAAGTCGTATTTCGGCGACGACACACCCGGCGCCACCGACAAGCTGCACTTCCCCTCCTACGGCGAGGATGCGGTGCGAATGCTCGTGGAAGAACGCCGCGTGGCCGCCATCGGCGTCGACACGGCCAGCATCGACTACGGCCAGTCGCACGACTTCATCGTCCACCGCATCGCCAACGGCGCCGACGTCCCCGGCCTCGAGAACGTCGCCAACCTGGAACGCCTCCCCGCGCGGGGAGCGCTGCTCATGGCCCTGCCGATGAAGATCGCAGGTGGGTCGGGGGGACCGGTGAGGATCGTGGCGGCCGTGCCGGAGGGCAGAGCGCAGAGCGCAGAGGGCAGAAGATAAGGCGGCAGCAGGAACGCGCAGAGCGCAGACACAGACGGCTCTTCTGCCCTCTGCGCTCTGCGCTCTGCCCTCTGCCTACTCGAACTTAATCGGCCTCACGTAATGGCACGTATACCCGCCCGGGTTTTTCTGCAGGTAGTCCTGGTGGTAGGCCTCGGCGGTCCAGAACTCTTTGGCCGGGACGATCTCGGTCACCACGGGGCGCTTCCACGCGCCTGACTGGTCCACCTTGGCCTTCACGCGCTCGGCGATTTTGCGCTGCTCTTCGTCGTGGACGAAGATCGCCGAACGGTACGACGAACCGACGTCATTGCCCTGGCGGTTGACGGTGGTCGGGTCGTGGATCGTGAAGAAGAACTCCAGGATCTGGTCGTAAGAGATCTTCGCCGGGTCATACGTGATCTTGATGGCTTCGGCGTGTCCCTCGTGGTTCTGGTACGTGGCGTTGGCCACGTTGCCGCCGGTGTAGCCGACTTCCGTGTCGACCACGCCGGGCAGTTTGCGGATCAGCTCCTCCACGCCCCAGAAACAGCCTCCGGCCAGCGTGGCCGTCTTCAGCGTGGCAGCATCCGGCGCCGGCGCTTTCTCGAACAGCTTGGCGTACTGGCCGTACCCCTCGGCTTCGAGGCGGTCGACCGGGATGAAGCGCAGCGACGCCGAGTTCATGCAATAGCGCAGACCGGTCGGCGCCGGACCGTCATCGAACACGTGGCCCAAGTGCGAATCGCCGTGGGCGGAGCGCACCTCGTTGCGGACCATGAAGAACTTCCGGTCGCTCTTGGTCTTGACGTTCTCCGGCTCGATCGGCTTGGTGAAGCTCGGCCAGCCGGTGCCGGACTCGAACTTGTCCTGCGACGAAAAGAGCGGCTCGCCGCTGACCACGTCGACGTAGATGCCGTCCTTGTGATTGTCCCAGTACTCGTTGCGGAACGGCGGCTCCGTGGCGTCTTTCTGCGTCACGTCATACTGCAGCGGCGTCAGCTTCTGGCGAAGCTCATCGTCCGCGGGCTTGGTGAACTGCTGCTGCGACATCGATCCTCCTTTGGACTCCCCGGCGGCACTGATCATCGGCCCCGGCTGGCTTGCGGCCGGAGGCGGAGCCGACTGCGACTGTGCACAGCCGAACAGGAAAACCAGAACTGCTGAGATGTTGCGAACCCTGGAATGAAACACCTGGTTCCTCCTCGAAAATGTTCCCACGTCCCAAACGATCCCGGAACGCGCGATATTCATTCGATGCCGGAGGAGCGGTTCGGTTTCACACTACTTCACCCCGTTGCGCAGCTCGGTCAGGTGCGAAGCCTTGATCTTCGTGACCCGAAGGGTAATCGTTTCGGCGTAACTGACCGCCGGAAGTGACAGGCTCGACCGCGCGGCGTTGAGCGCGGTCCGCAGGTCATTGACATGCGCGGCCTTGACCGTGACCCCTGCCGTCAGCGTGGGATCGGTGTAGCTGCCGGGACCGAGCGAAGCCAGCGTACGAACGGCGTTGACCGCGGTCCGCAGCTGGGTGATGTGCACGGCTTTGACGCGGGTCGAGCCGGGAACGAGCGGGTCGTCCGTGAAGATGACGGTGGTGGCCAGATCGCGATTGCTGTCCCCCGACTCTACCCCGCTGACGCCGCGCACTTTGTAGAGATAGGCGGTGTTGGCGGTTCGTCCGGTGTCGTTGAACGACGTGCCGGACGTCGAACCGGCCAGCGCGTAATTCGTCCCGTCCGAGGAACGATAGACGTTGTACGTGGCCGCCCCGGTTGCGGCAGCCCAGGAGACGTTGACGGTCGAAGTGCTTGTGGCCGTGGCCACCACGTTCGCAGGCGCGGTCGCGCCGCCGCCTCCGCACGTGCCGGGGTAGAGAGCGTCCGCCGCGTTCTTGTCCCAGGTCTGGAGTGTGTAACCGAGAGAGGAATTGACCGTCGCGGTCATGATGGCCGTCGATGCGCAATCCTCGACGCTGGTCTGACACGCGGTTTCACTACAGGAGATGACGCAGTTGGGCGCGGTGCAGGTCTTGAGGTAGTGCTTGTCGGCGTGGCGGAAACCGACGCCATGGCCGATCTCGTGGGTCATCGCTTCCTCGATCGACGGCTGGGTCCCGGCGTAGCCGTCCTGAAAGATGACGTCGCTGTCGGTGATGGTCACCCAGGTCGTGTTGTCGAACGAATGATTGGCGCCGCCCGAGGAGAAGGTGATGGCGATGGTCCCCGAGCCGGTCCACGAGCCCGGAACGTGACCGCCGGGATCGTTGAAGACGATGGCATTGATGCCGTCACTGCTGTTTTTCAGATTCGGGGTGGTGCCCGCGTAAACGATGTTCACGGAAGATCCGCAGTCATTCGTCCATGCCGCCAGCGCGGTCTGAATGATGCTCACGCCACCGTCGGCCAATCCCGACGCGTTCTGGGCCGAGCTCTTGCGCCAGGGAATCCCCGCATTCATGGTCGTGGTCTGCCAACGCGCCGGAAAGCGCGTGAGCGAGCAGTCGTAGAAACCGCTCGAGTACGTATGAGACGGCGCCGGAAAGAGCTCAGCCCGCGGTTGCGCTTCGCCCGCTGGCCGTGGCCCAGCGGCCGGCGGTGCGGCGAGCACCTCGCCGGCCTCGATCTCGTAGGCCCGATCAGCGGGCGTGCGCCGGGCCACCGAATCCTCGATGAAGTTCATGAACGGCACAGCCAGCCGGATCTTCTCCGTGTGTACCTCGCCGTCGCGGTCCCAGCCTTCGATGTCGTCCTCATCGCGAACGGCGACGCTGTATCCGGCGCTGGTCAGCGCCAACCGGAACTTGCCGAGCGTCAGATCGGTCGGCGTCCATCCGCCGCGATACGGCGTCAGGAAAAGGATGACCTCGTCCCCGATCCGGAACTGAGCCGAGCCTTCGACGATCGTCCAGCGATCCTCCCTCATACCTCCCGGCGACTGGATCGGAACGATCGTCCCCGGCTGGAACGGACCTTTGAACACGCGATCGAGAGCGATCTCGTAGCGCGTCTCGAGGTCACCGTTCTCTGCCACTTCGGCGCTCGCCGCGACGACGACGCCTGTAACGATGCCTTTGGACTTCCGGATCAGTTCTTCGTCCTTGGGAACGATGAACGTAGTGGCAAACGAGGAACCGGCAGTAGCGAGGACGGCGAGCGAGGCCAGGAAAAGCTTCATCGGGTCGGGGTCTCCAGCGACGGCCCAGGGGGACCGTCGCGAAGCCCCGATCGCAAAAAGAATACCGCGCGGATTCAGACGATGGCGGCCTGCACTATTTCACTCCATTGCGCAGCTCGCTGACGTGCGTCGTCTTGACCAGCGTCGTCGTAGCCGTGACCGTCTCCCCATAGCTGAGCGTGCTGAGCGACAGCGCCGAGCGTGCGGCGTTGATGGCCGTCCGCAGATCGTTGATGTGCGCGGCCTTCACCAGCGTGACCCCCGCGGTCAGCGTCGGATCGTTGTAGCTTCCTGCTCCCAGTCCTGCCAGCGTACGAACCGCATTCACCGCGGTGCGCAGCTCCGTGATGTGAGCGCTCTTCACGAGCGTCGTCCCGGCCACCAGCGGATCGTCCGTGAAGATGGTCGTCGTAGCGAGATCGAAGTTGCTGTCTCCCGACTCCCCGCCGTTCACCGCGCGCACTTTGTAGAGGAACGCAGTATTGGCCGGGCGTCCGGCATCATTGAACGTCACCGTGGGAGCCGTCGTCGAGCCGGCCAACGCGTAGGTGACGTTATCGGCGGATCGATAGATGTTGTAGGTCACCGCACCGGCCGACGCGGTCCAGGAGACGTTCACGTTCGACGTGGACGTGGCGGCGGCGACGACGTTGGTGGGAGGCGAGACCGGCACGCAGGAGGACAGGAAGGCCTTCGAGGCGGTGATACCGCAACCGCGTGCTTTGATCACAGTGACCGTGAGAGTCACGTTCGTCGTGGTTGGCGTGTAGTTGATGGCCGCAATGTTGGTCGCACTCGTGATCGTCCCGCCCACGATCTGCCACGCGTAGGTACAGCCGGAGCACACGGGTACGGATGCAGTTCGACCGGCGGAACAGCTCACCGGTTCTGTTTGGATGGTGATCGTCGCGTCAGGCGTGCATCCCTCGAGTCCGGTGGGCGCCATTGGATCGACATCCATGCCCAGCTTGAAAACCGGAAACATCTTCTCGCTCGGCTCGCCTGCCTTACCGAAAAGATACCGGCTTTGTCTAAAGCCTCCAGACGAGAAAAAGTGGCAGTAGCTCATGATTGTGCCCTTTTCCGTCGGAGCCGAGGTGGAGCCGCTGTAACAGCCGCCGTCGCCGCTGAGGCAGATGTCGACCCACGCTCGCGCGACACCATATTGAGCCTGCTCCACTGGCGACAACGCTACACAATTGGAGTGCCGGCTGGCCACGTTGTGCCCCAACTCATGCATAAACGCGAGCAAAATCCAGTAATTGCTGGTCGTGGGCAGTCCGTATTGAACTCCATTGACCGTCGCTTCAGGATCGGGCACGGTCGTCGTTACAGAGCCCGATTGACCTAAGAACGCATAGGCGCCGGCGTACTTTCCGGCATATGTGGGGTTGGCAGGATTGCTACAGAACTGTCCGGACGCACCGCAGAAAAGATCGTCCGCACACAGCTGGTCAATCCAGGCAAAGCCGCCCCCAGTATTTTTTCCGCTCACAAACACCGCGGCCGATCGCTGGACTAACGTTCCGGCGCCCGCCACTCCGCCGTTGTTGGCCGCATGACCCGAGCCGTAGTGGCTATGCCAGTACGTTCCGAATTCCGCGAGCATGGCCTCGAGCCCTGACGTAACCGCCCAGGGATCGGCCGACGGCCCTTCGGTGCGGTAGTGCGTTTCGCCGATGATCAGGGTCGTGTTCAGATCGCGCGAGTAGACGGTGGACGCCTTGCCCACGAGATCGCCGAGGTACGTGGCGATGTCCGTCATGTTGTTGCTGAATGCAGCACACAATTCGCCATCCGTTTCAAGGGCCAGTCTCAACTGGTAGGTGGCTCCAGACACATTGCCAGCGTCTGGGACAAGGATTTTTTTCTCCGATCGTGCCGATGGCCTCGATGCCAGGGACGCGGTTCCATCCACAAGACATTCGAACGGACTGGACTGATCGTGAAGGTCGTCGCTCTCGTCGATTTCGCTGATGAGGAGCGGCGCATCGGGATCGGCGATGGCATGGGCATCCGATTCGTTTCTTATATGCACGCCAGGACGACCCACCCTGCGCACCCCGGTGCCCACCACCCACTGGCGTTCACCGATCAGGACCATGCCGCGGATCGAGCCATCTGCAGACCTGGAAAAGAACACTACTGAGTCGTCCTCGCCGATGACTCGTCCCTTGAAATACTTCACGTCGGGAGGAGGGACGATCGTCTCTTCGCCGCCCGGTCCGTAGGCAATGATCTTGGCATCCTTCGCCCAGACTTCCATCGGCTCGATCTCGAGCGAATCGAGTGATTCGCGCCCCAGTGAGATGTTCCGGACCGTGGCTCTGCCATCAGCTGGCAACGTTTCCAGAACACGCCCGATCCCTCGGTCGATCTCACGAACCGATGCAGCGAACGTTGACGTTGCGATCGATGCGAAGACGAACGTCGATACGATGAACAAGCGTCTAAGGACCATGTAGTTTCCTTCCAGGGGCAAGAGACGTGTGATTCCGCGGTGGACCAGACCGCCTCTCTGGTGAAATGCCTGTTGAAGTTACCGAGGAAGCAGCTCTTTGTCACGCAACGTGATTCACATCACCACCGTTTCCACGAACACCGCGTAGGGCACTGGCCGACAGCAACCGCGACCTCGCCACCACCGTCATCTTCACGGACGACCCCCTCGTCGCGCAGACCACGCTGGCGAAAGCAACCCACATCACCCAGCTCCGCACCGCCGTCAACGCCGTCCGCACGCTGGCCTCACTGGGAGCGGGCAGCTACACCGACCCCTCCCTCACCGTGAACGTCACCCCCGTCAAAGCCGCACACATCAACGACCTGCGCACCGCCATCGACGCCGCGCGATCGAACCTGACCCTGACCGCGCTCAGCTACGGCGAGACGATCACCGGCGGAGCGACGTTGATCAAGACGTCGCATGTGACTGAGTTGCGGAACGGGGTGAAGTAGGGGCGCTCTCCCGTCATCCTGAGCGAAGGGCGGGTGGGTGTGAGTGAGCGAAAGGATCTCTAAATGCGCAAACCATGGCACAAGCCATGTTTTTCGTAGTTTGAGATCCTTTCGCTTCACACCCACCCAGGCCTCCTCGCTCAGAGCGTGTGAAGAAATCGCGCGTGCTGTGGAAAAGTGATGATGACCGTACCATCGGTTGATGAGCGAGAACCGAGAGGCGAAAGCGCGGGTGGTGGAAGTGAATCGGGCTCAGATGCGGCTGGTTCCGATGGATCTGGAATCGCTGCTGCCGGCGGATCATCAGGCCCGAGCGGTGTGGACGTTCGTGGATCGGCTGGATCTGGGCGAGTTCTACGTACGCATCCTGTCGCGGGAGGGGAAGGCTGGCCGGCCGGCGACGGATCCGCAGATCTTTCTAGCGTTGTGGATCTACGCAACGCTTGATGGCGTTGGATCAGCGCGAGAGATCGAGCGTCTGTGCCAATACCACCTGGCATACCAGTGGATCTGCGGCGGGGTAAACATCAACCATCATTCGTTGTCGGACTTCCGCAACGAAGCCACGGATCTGCTCAACGGGCTGCTCACTCAGAGCGTGACGATCCTGGTGTCGGAAGGCTTGGTGGAGTTGCGGCGGGTAGCGCAGGACGGGATGAAAGTGCGCGCCTCAGCGGGGGCATCGTCGTTCCGGACACGTGCTGGTTTGGACAAGCTGCAGAAGATCGCACGCGAGCAGGTGGAGAGGCTGGCCAAAGAGATCGAAGACGATCCAGGTGCTGCGGTCAAGCGTGACCAGGCGGCAAAGAAGAAGGCTGCTGACGATCGCGCGAAACGCATTGAGCGCGCTCTTGCCGAGATGGCCGAAGCGGAACGGCGCAAGCGTTCGAACAACGGCAAAAAGAAGAAGGAAGCGCGCACTTCAACGACCGATCCGAGCGCGCGAGTCATGAAGATGGCCGACGGCGGCTTCCGCCCTGCCTACAACGTGCACTTCGTGAGTGACACGGTGTCGAAGGTGATCATCGCGGCGGACGTCGACAACATCGGAACAGACACTCACGCGATGGTGCCGCTCGCAGAGCAGATCGAAGACCGTTACCAAGTCCGCCCCGAAGAGTGGCTCGCCGATGGAGGATGCAACTCGCTGGGCAACGTGGACCAGATGGCCGAGCGTGGCTGCAAGATCTTTGCGCCACTGCGGCAACGCCGCTCAGGCCGCAACCCGGAGGAGATCCGACCAACCGACAGCGAAGCGGTCAAAGACTGGCGCCAGAGGATGAGCACCGACGACGGGAAGCAGATCTACAAGGAACGAGGAGCGACGGCGGAGTTGGTCAACGCTCAGTGTCGTGCCCAAGGTCTGTTGCA
>Ga0207428_10000145_pt1 | contig 96603 bp, 74 predicted proteins | sample RhiMethybrSRZTD1_FD_187600 | JGI IMG/M metagenome (GOLD analysis project Ga0207428, IMG submission 187600) | Populus rhizosphere microbial communities from Tennessee, USA - Rhizosphere MetaG P. TD hybrid SRZTD1 (SPAdes) (version 3) | ecosystem: Host-associated > Plants > Roots > Rhizosphere >... | reverse complement strand
GCGCTGCCAGGCGTGACCGTCACAGCCACCTCACCGAGCCTGCAAGGCGAACGCACCATTGTGACGACCGCCAACGGCGACTTCATCCTGCCGCTGCTCCCACCCGGCGATTACAGGGTGATGTTCGAGTTGAGCGGCTTTCAGGCAACGACCAGACAGGTTGGCCTTGCCGGTACACAGGTGGTGACGCTCAACGAGACCCTCACCGTGGGCGGCGTCGTCGAGCGGATCGAGGTGACCGCTTCGTCCGAGCCGTTCGTGCAGACGGCGACTGTTGCGGCGAAATTCAAGCAGGACCTCATCGCGGCGCTGCCGACGAACCGCTCGCTCGACGCGACGATCCTGATGGCCCCCGCGGTCCACGCGACCGGCCCGGCCGGCGGCTACAGCATCTCAGGTGCGACGTCGTTCGAGAGCCTCTTCACCGTCGACGGTGTTGTCGTCACCGAGAACCTGCGCGGACAGCCCTACACCCTTTATATCGAGGATGCGATTCAGGAGACGACGGTGGCAACCGCAGGCGTGTCCGCGGAGTTCGGGCGATTCGGCGGCGGACTCGTCGCGGCCATCACCAAGTCGGGCAGCGATCGTTTCAGCGGCACCTTCCGCGAGTCGATCAACAACGACGACTGGCGCACCAAGACGCCCTTCAACGAAGCCAAGCTCGATAAGGTGGTGCCGACGCACGAGTACACCTTCGGCGGGCCAATTGCGCGCCGGCAGCTGTGGTTCTTCAACGCGGGACGATTCCAGGATCAGCAGAATGCGCGCACCACCCAGGTGACGGCGATTCCGTTCGTGCGCGACAGCGACGAGAAGCGCTACGAAATCAAGGGCACCTATTCGCCGATCGCCGGCCACTCGGCAAAGGTGTCGTACAGCAAGATCAATCAGCTGGTGAAGAACTTTCAGTTCCAGAACGTCATGGACACGAGAAGCCTGTACAACCAGGGCCAGCCGCAAGATCTCCTGTCGCTTCACTACACCGGCGTGCTCACCTCTCGCTTCTCGCTCGAAGGGCAATGGGCCCAACGCAAGTTCACGTTCACCGGCGCCGGGGCGACCTCGACCGACCTCATCGACGGCACGCTCTTGATCGATCTGTCGCGCGGCGGCACCGCGTTCCGTTACTGGGCAGCGACGTTCTGCGGCGTGTGTGACGACGAGGAGAGAAGCAATACGGACGTGATCGTGAAGGGGTCGTATTACCTCTCGACCAGCGGCCTCGGCGCCCACAACATGGTGTTCGGCGTCGACAGTTACAACGATCACCGGTTCGCCAACAACCACCAGTCGGGCAGCGACTACCGCATCCTCGGCACCTCGACGGTGCAGCGCGGCACGGATATCTGGCCGGTCTTCCAACCGAACTCGACGATCATCCAGTGGAATCCGATCACGCTGTCGAGCCAGGGCACCGACCTGCGGACCAACTCCCTCTTCGTCAACGATCAGTGGCATTTCAACCGGCACTTCACCTTCAGCCTCGGGCTGCGGTGGGATGCCAACCAGGGCGAGGACGCGGCCGGCAATTCGGTCTCGGACAGCAGCAAGCTGAGCCCGCGTTTGTCGGTCGTGTACGACCCGACCGCCACCGGCACGTGGTCGACGTCGGGAAGCTTCGCGCGGTACGTCAGTGCCTTGAACACGGGAATCGCCGACGTTTCGGCCGGAGGGAACCCGATAACCTATCAGTGGCCCTACATGGGGCCGGCCATCAACCCCGATCCAAACGGCGCGCTGACGTCGACGCCCGACGCCATCCGGCAGGTGTTCGATTGGTTCAATGCGAACGGCGGCGCGAGCCGGCCCTTGAGCTTTGTCGACGTGCCCGGCGTGTCGTCGCGGATCGGCGATTCGCTCGATGCGCCGAACGTGAACGAGTGGGCGTTCGGCGTCTCGCGTCAGATCGGTGACCGCGCATCGGTGCGCGCCGACTTCGTCTATCGCGACTTCAACGACTTCTACGCCGCGCGCGCCGACTCGTCCACCGGTCAAGTCAGCGATAGCGGCGGACGAGTCTACGACCTGACGTTGCTCGAAAACGCCGACATCGTCGACCGGCAGTACAAAGGGGTGACGTTCCAGGCGGCCTATCGCGCCGGCGCTCGGGTCAACGTCGGCGGCAACTACACCGTGTCGAAGGCCTCGGGCAATTTCGACGGCGAGACCTCGGCGAGCGGACCGGTGACGACGCAGCTGCTGCGGTTTCCCGAGTACGTTCAGGCCCGGTGGAACAGTCCCGAGGGCGACCTGAGCATCGATCAGCGGCATCGCGCGCGACTGTGGGGCACGTATCGCCTTCCTGGTCCCGAGTCGATGGGCGCGTTCGACATCGGCGTCGTGCAGATTCTCGAATCGGGCGTGCCGTATGCCGCCGTCGGACCGCTCAACACGATCCCGTTTGTCACTGGCGCGAACTATCTGAATCCGAGCGGCGATCGTCCGGACGGCTTCTGGAACTACTACTTCTCGCCGCGCGACGCGTTCAGGACCGAGGCGACGTATCGCACCGACCTCGCTGTCAACTACTCGTATCGCATTCCGAGCCTGTCGACCGTCGACCTGTTCTTCCGCGGCGAGCTGCTCAACGTGTTCAACAAGTTCCAGCTCTGTGGTTGTGGCGGTACCGTCTTCAACAACGGTGGTGCCACCGACCTTCGCAAGATCAACCAGGGGATCCTGACACCGGCGAACTCGGCCACCATGCAATCGTTCGACCCGTTCACGCAGACGCCGGTCGAGGGCGTGAACTGGGCCAAGCGGGCCAACTTCGGTACGCAGGTCGATCAGTTCTCGTGGACGACGCCACGAACGTTCCGGTTTAGTTTCGGCGCGAGATTCTGACGCGTGTAGGAATCAGGAATCGGGAATCAGGAATCAGGCGTGGGCCAGGGTGCAGGCGTCAGGTCCAGGCGTCGTTAAGCGCGCACGTGTAGGCCGGGCTTGTTCTTTAAGCCCGGCAGACCAGACGCTAGAATCACCTGGTTGCCTCATCGCATCGTAGTCATTCCAGGCGACGGCATCGGCAAAGAAGTCACTGCCGAAGCCGTCAAGATTCTCGAGGCAGTCGGCGGCCTCGAACTCCACCACCTCCCCTGGGGCGCGGATCACTACCTTGCCACCGGCGAGACGATCCCTGCTGACGGGTACGACACGCTGCGGTCGTTCGACGCGATCCTGATCGGTGCGCTCGGCGACCCGCGCGTGCCCGACAACCGTCACGCGCGCGACATCCTGCTCGGCACGCGCTTCGAGCTCGATCTCTATGTGAACTACCGGCCCGTCCGGCTGCTCGACGACCGCCTGTGCCCGCTGAAGGGACGGACGCGCGCCGACATCAATTTCGTCGTGTTTCGAGAAAATACCGAAGGCGTCTACGTCGGCGTTGGCGGACGCTTCAAGGCCGGCACACCGGACGAGGTCGCGGTTCAGGAAGAGATCAACACCTACAAGGGGGTGCGACGGATCGTCGAGCACGCATTCGAGTTCGCTCGCCAGCGCCGGCTGCGCGTCACGATGACCGACAAGAGCAACGCGATGGCCCAGGGCCACGCGCTGTGGCAGCGCGTGTTCCGCGAGATGGCGGCCGCCTATCAAGACGTGCCGAGCCAGCATCTCTACATCGACGCGCTCGCGATGATGCTGGTGCAGGACCCCGGCCAGTTTCAGGTGATCGTGACGAACAATCTGTTCGGCGACATCATCACCGACATCGGCGGCGCGCTGCAGGGCGGTCTCGGCATGGCGGCGTCGGGCAACCTCCATCCCGGCCGTACGTCGATGTTCGAGCCCGTGCACGGCTCGGCGCCACCGCTGGCGGGAAAGGACGTCGCGAATCCAATCGGCGCGATCCTCTCGGCCGCGTTGATGCTGGAAACATTCGGCCGTGACGAAGACGCTCGCCGAATCGAGCGTGCAGTCGAGGATGCCGTGCACGCCGGCGACACGACGCGAGATGTTGGCGGAACGCTCGGGACACGCGCTTCGGGGAGCGCAATCTTGAATCGAATGTCTTAGTGCGCCGGGCCTAGAAGGCCCGGCCTACACCGTCCCTGAGCGCTTACAGACAGTGTAGGCCGGGCCTTTCAGGCCCGGCATGCGCGTGCTGCGAGGTACTCGAACGTTCCCCTATAATCCGGCGAATGAATCGCTGGCGGATTCCTATCGGCGCGGTCCTCGTCCACATCTGCATCGGGTCCGTCTACGCGTGGAGCACGTTCAATCGGCCGATCCAGGCGATCTTCCCGGACGCGCCGTGGTGGTTCAGCCCTCCCTATACGACGTTCACGACCGCGCTCGCGCTGCTCGGCTTGAGCGCGGCATTCGGCGGCCCGTGGGTCGAGCGGAGAGGCCCTCGTGTCGCCGCCACTGCGGCGGCCATCTTCTTCGGCACGGGTCTCGTCATCGGCGGCATCGGGCTCGCGCTGCGTCAGTCGGTGCTCGTCTTCCTCGGGATGGGCGTGATCGGCGGGATCGGCTGTGGACTCGGCTACATCTCGCCGGTGAGCATGCTGGTCAAGTGGTTTCCGGATCGCCGCGGCATGGCCACCGGCATGGCGATCATGGGATTTGGCGGCGGCGCGTTCGTCGCCGGCTACCTCAACGTCTTGTTCATGGATCTGATGGGCGTCGCGATGACCGTGATCGCGCTCGGCGCGACCTATCTCGTCGTGATGCTCGCGGGGTCGCGGCTGATGCGCCTGCCGCCGCTGAACTGGACGCCGCCTGGATGGACGCCGCCGACCAAGCTCAATCCGATGATCGCGTCGACCAGCGTGACGCGCGACGAGGCGATCCGCACACTGCAGTTCTATCTGCTGTGGGGGATTCTGTTCATCAACGTGACGGCAGGGATCGGCATCCTGGCGCAGGCGTCGCCGATGATGCAGGACATGTTCAAGCGCACGCCGATCCAGGCGGCCGCAGTGGTGTCGATCATCAGCCTGTTCAACGCGGGCGGGCGGTTCATCTGGGCATCGGGCTCCGACTACATCGGCCGGCGCAACACCTACACCGTGTTTTTCGTCGCGCAGTTCATCCTGTTCCTGATGATTCCGGGCCTGGCCGCAAACGGCCAGTGGTGGCTGTTTCAGATCAGCCTGTTCATCGTCTTCACGATGTACGGCGGCGGCTTCGCCACGATTCCAGCGTTCCTGGCCGACATCTTCGGGCCGCAGAACGTTGGCGCCATCCACGGTGCCCTGCTCACCGCGTGGACCGCTGCGGCCATCGTCGGGCCGGTGATCATCACGGAGCTGTCGAACCGGGCCAAGGCAGCGCTTCCACCGGGAGCGGACCGCGTGAACATCTACGACACGCCGCTGCAGGTGCTGGCCGCTCTGCTTGCGGTCGGGTTTGTGTTGACGCTGCTCGTGCGCCCGCTGCGGGCAAGTGCCCGCCCCGCGACGCACGCGACCGTGGTGCCATCACGCATGTAGTGCCGGCTTTAGCCGGACCGTAGGGGCCGCCTTTAGGCGGCCCGGAATCTGCGGCGAATTTCTGCATTCCCGGTGATATAGTCGTCGGGCTCTGGCGACCACGAAATACAGCCCGGGTTTTACTGAAACAAAGTAACGGAGGTCCGGCTCACGCCGGACTCTACGTACGGTCCGCCTGAAGGCGGACGCTACGTACATCCAGACAGGAGTTCTTCGACATGGCAGCGGACTTCTTTCTCGGCGAGTCGCTGGTTGGCGACGGCAACGAGGTCGCGCACATCGACCTGATCATCGGCTCCAAAACGGGGCCTGCCGGTAGCGCCTTCTGCAATGCGCTCGCGAACAACAAGGATGGCTTCACGACCCTGCTCGCCGTGGTCTCCCCGAACCTTCCGGCGAAGCCCGATACCCTGCTCTTCAACAAGGTCACGATCAAGGGCGCGAAGCAGGCGGTGCAGATGTTCGGACCCGCGCAGGCCGCCGTCGCCCGCGCCGTCGTCGACTCGGTCGAGAGCGGCGTAATCCCGCGCGACAAGGCCGATGACCTCTGCATTCTCGTCGGCGTGTTCATCCACTGGGAAGCGAGTGACGATAACAAGATCTACGACTTCAACTATCAGGCGACGAAGGAATCGATCGCGCGCGCGCTGGGCAAGAAGCCGGCCGTGAACGACGTCATCGCCGGCTCGAAGACGGCAAAGCATCCGTACTCTCCAAAGTAGTTCTGTTTTCAGCTTCTCGGGCCGGGTCTTCGAAGACCCGGCCTACACTGGCCACGTGCGTAAGCTCCTGCTTCAACTCGACACGTCTTCTCATCCCAGCGTCTTCGATCAAGTCGTCGCCTACGACGCCGGCGCCGACGAGATCATGAGCTACGGTGGCATCACCGACGCCGACGTTCGCGATCTCGTTCATGGGTGCATCTTCACGCGCGGCCCCAAGGACCTGCACCACACCGCGATCTTCATCGGCGGCACGGACATGGCGGCAGGCGAGAAGCTGCTCGCCGCGGTCAAGAAAGCGTTCTTCGGGCCGATGCGCGTCTCCGTCATGCTCGATTCGAACGGCTCGAACACGACGGCCGTTGCCGCGGTGGCGAAGATTCAGAAGGCCGCGGGATCGCTCGACGGCAAACGCGCGGTCATCACTGCCGGTTCTGGCCCGGTCGGGGTGCGCGCAGCAGGCCTGCTCGCCAAGGCTGGCGCCGACGTGACGATCACGACGCGGCGACAGACGACGGGCGCGATCGCGGCCTCGATCACACAGCGATTCGGCGGACGGGTGCACGAGGTCACGATGACGGACAGTTCCGGCGCCGCCAACGTGCTCGAAGGGGCGGAGGTGGTCCTCAACGCCGGATCGGCCGGCGTGTGCCTGGTGCCGAAGCCGGCGTGGGAAGGGCGTCCTGGCCTGCGCGTCGCGGCCGACATCAATGCCGTTCCGCCGCTTGGCGTCGAGGGGGTGGACGTGATGGACAACGGCGCCGACCACGGCGGCGTGACGACGTTCGGCGCCCTCGGGATCGGAGGGCTGAAGATGAAGATTCACAAGGCGTGCATCGCTCGACTGTTCGAGAAGAACGATCTCGTGCTGGATGTGGAGGCGATTGCGGAGCTGGCGAGCTCCCTGTAATGCAGAATTCAGAAATCAGAATTCAGACACTGCGTAGGTCGGCGCCAGTGGGGCCGCGGGCGATGAACCTTCGCGCCATGCGTCCCACCGCTCATTGTCTGCATTCTGCATTCTGAATTCTGAATTACAGTCGTCATGCCTCGCGTCATCGGCATCGATCCCGGCACCGTCACGATCGACCTCTGTGGGCTCGACGATCGCCGCGTCTTCCTCGCTCGCTCGATTCCCACCTCGGAAGCCCTCGAGTCGCCGGTGTCGATCCTGGATGCGCTCACGAGCGCCGCGCCGCTCGATGTGATTGCCGGTCCATCCGGCTATGGTCTTCCGTTCACCTGGGCCGACGAGCTGACCGAGGAAGATCTTCGGCTGGCGTATCTGGCCGCCGAAGGAGAGCCGGGAGGCATTCGCGGTCTGCGCGCGCTGATGCGCGCGCTCGCGGCCTCGTCCCTGCCGATCGTCCTCACGCCAGGAGTCGTGCATCTCGGCTCGGTGCCCGACCATCGCAAGGTCAACCGCGTCGACATGGGCACCGCTGACAAGGTGTGCGCCGTCGCCCTCGCCGTGGCGGAGCGGATGACCCCTCTTGGCGGCTCACCGTCGGATGTGAGTCTGATCCTGCTTGAACTTGGCGGCGCGTTTACCGCGGCGGTTGCTGTCGAGAACGGGCAGATCGTCGACGGCGTCGGCGGATCCTCCGGGCCGATGGGCGCCCATGCGCCGGGCGCGCTCGACGGAGAGGTCGCGTTCCTTGCGGGGGCGATCACCAAGGACACGTTGTTTCACGGCGGCGCGGCAGCGGTCGCGGGCGTCGAACTGGGCTCGGTCGACGAGCTCACCGCGCTGCCGACCAGAGAAGCCCGCGTCGCGTGGGATGCGTATGTGGAGAGCGCGGTGAAAGCGGTGGCTTCGCTGGCGGTCAGCGTGCCCGGTGTTACCGATATCGTGCTCTCGGGACGCAACGCTCGCGCGGTCGGACTGGCCGATGCCGTCCAGCGTCAGCTCGCGTCGGTGCTGCCGCACGCGTCGGTGCGTCACCTCGGTGGGTTTGCCGAGGGGACGAGCCACGCGGCCCAGGGCGCCGCACTCATCGCCGACGGCCTCGCGGGCGGCAGCATGGCGCCGATCGTCGATCGACTCGGCATTCGCGACGCGTCAGGGACAGTGCTCGATCATCTGCACGTCATCGACCGCTCCGCCGCGCGCGCTCGTCTCGGGCTGCCCGATTGACGCACGTGCTCATCGCCGGCGCCTCCACGCGTGCGGCGGCCGAATCCGCTGCACGTGCCGGGTACGCCGTCACCGCTTTCGATGCGTACGGCGATCTCGATCATCATCCCTCTGTTCACATCGTCTCGCTGCCGCGCGATCTGAATGTGCGCTTCAGCGTCTCCGCGGCGGCGCGCGCGTCGCGCGACGTGACGTGCGATGCCGTCGTTTACCTTTCGAGTTTCGAGAACCACCGGCGGGCCGTGAAGACGCTTGCCGCCGATAGAGCGTTGTGGGGCAACCCGCCCGACGTCCTTCAGCGCGTTCGGAATCCGGTCCTGTTGGCATCCGCGCTCGAGCGACTCGGCTTCGCCGTGCCACTGGTGACGACGGCGAGGCGGTCGAGCGGGCGATGGCTGCTGAAGCCGCGACGATCCGGCGGCGGTCATCGCGTCCGCGCGTGGAATGACAGCAATGCGGCCCCGAGTGGTCATTACTACTTGCAGGAGTGGATCGACGGCACACCTGGATCGATCGTGTTCGTCGCGGCCGGGGGACGAGTCGTGCCGCTCGGGATTTCGCGTCAACTCGTTGGCGACGCCGCGTTTGGTGCTGACGGCTATCGCTACTGCGGCAACATTCTGACAGCGCGCGGCGACGAGTTCGACGCCGTCGTTGACGCCGCTGTCGCCGTCGCTGAAGCGGTGGCAGAGGCGTTTCAGCTCGTCGGCGTCAACGGCATCGATTTCATCGCGCGCGACGGTGTGCCGTACCCGATCGAGGTCAACCCCCGCTGGTCGGCTTCGATGGAGCTGGTCGAGCGCGCGTACGGCATCTCCGTGTTTGCGACGCACGCGGCCGCGTGCGCCAGTGGAATGCTGCCGGATTTCGATCTCCGAGCCGCACGACAGAACGCCGCGGTATGGGGCAAGGCGATCGTCTTCACGCATGAGCGCGTGACGGCGCCCGATACGCGCCCCTGGCTCGAGGACAGAGAGTTGCGTGACGTGCCGCATCCCGGCGAATCGATGGCGACGCGTCAACCGGTCTGCACCGTTCTCGCCGAGGCTGGCGATGCCGCTCGCTGCTACGAGGCGCTCGTCGTACGAGCCGGCAATGTGTACCGACAGCTTCGGCCCGATCAATGAGAATTGATCTCTGCCTCTCTGCGATCCCTGCGTGAGACCTCGGCGATCTCCGCTCCCTCGACGATCTCGCTGTTGAAAACACGAGAGCAACGCACTAATGTAGCGACGCGGCTGTCCTCATATTCGCTGCGGAGCCGCTGTGCGCATCGGAGGAAGACCATGACGAGAACGCTGATCGCCGCTCTGGCGCTCGTGGGCCTGTTGCCCTCGGCCGCAATCGCGCAGTATGCGAAGGCGGTCGTCAGCGCGGCATCGAAGGCGATGGGAGTCGAGAACCTGAGCTCCATCTACTATTACGGCACCGCGGCCAACGGCGCACTCGGCCAGAACAACAACGCCAACCAGCCGTGGCCGATGACGCCACTCAACGATTACCGGCGCGCGATCGATTTCTCGCAGCCCGCGTCGCGCGCGACCGCGCTCACGTTGGCGGTGTCGGTCGTCACCAGCGCGCTCGAGCCTGGCGTGTTCAATCAGAACATCACGCGCGACAATATGGCCTGGGCGCAGCAGCTCGAGATCTGGATCACCCCGTGGGGCTTCCTCAAAGGCGCTGCCGCCAACGATGCGACCGGCAGTCCGCAGACCGTTGGAGGCAAGCGCTACAACGTCGTCACGTGGATGAGCCCGATCAAGGCCCCGTCCGGCGCGTCGTACCGGCTGGTGGGCTACATCGACTCGAATAACCTGGTCGAACGAACGCAGACGTGGCTCGAGAATCCGATCTTCGGCGACATGCTGGTCGAAACCGAGTACACGAATTACCGCGACAACAATGGACTGAAGTACCCCGCGACGATCGTGCAGAAGCGCGGCGGATGGCCCACGTTTCAGGCGCAGATTCTGGCGGCCAATGCCAACCCGGCAAACATTCAACAGCTGCTGACGGCGCCGCCTCCGACTGCGCCGACGCTCGCGAATCAAGCCGGACGGGCCGGCGGCCCGCCCCCTGCGCCGGCCGGAGCAGGACGCGGCGGTCCACCTCCCGCACCGATGCCTGCGTCGGAGAAGCTGGCCGAGGGCGTTTACCGGATCACGCAGGTGCCCGCTCAGGGGGCGTACAGCGCACTGGCGGTGGAGTTCAGCGACCACGTGTTTCTGTTCGAGCCGGGTCCGCAGAACGAAGCCCGCGCCCAGGCGATCATCGCTGAGACGAAGAAGGTCATTCCGAACAAACCGATCCGCTACGGCGTCATCTCACACCATCATTTCGATCACACCAGCGGCCTTCCCGCGGTCGTCGCCGAAGGCATCACCATCGTGACGCACGAGACGAACCGCGCGTTTCTCATGAACGCGTTGAGCGCGCCGCGTACCCTCGCGCCCGACTCGATGTCGAAGTCGGGCAAGAAGCCAAAGATCGAGGGCATCGTCGGCGACAAGCGAGTATTTCAGGACGCGACGCGAACTGTCGAAGTCCATCTGATCAGGGGGCTTCCGCACGCCGATGGTCTGCTCGTCGCCTATCTGCCGAAAGAAAAGATCCTGGCGTATGCCGACATGTTCAACCTGCCCGCTGCCGACAATCCTGTGCCGAATCCGCCTGTCATCGGCACCATGGTGTTCCTCGATAACATCGATCGATTGAAACTGGAGCCCGAGAAAATTCTCTCGGTGCACTCGCTCATTCCCGACCGGCTGGCCACGCGCGCCGACATCGTCGCGTCGCTCGGTCGAAAATAGCCTGGCAAGAAGGCGCGGAGGATGCGACGATGGGGTTGAGGCATTCCGAACTGGTTCGAGTCAGTGCTCTCGCGGCATCCGTCATCGTGCTCACGCTGAGCATGGGCGGGTCGCTGTCTTCTCAAGCCGCTCAGGCGCCCGGCGCTGCACCAGCTCCGCCATCGACGCCACCAGCACCGCTGAAGGGCACGCTTCAACGCGTGAAGGTGCACGGCCCATCACTCGAAGGCAACTTGATGGGCGAGTCCGCGTCGCCGGACGTCTCGATCTACCTGCCGCCCAGCTACGCGAAGGACCGTTCGCGGCGATATCCGGTCGTCTACCTGCTCCACGGCTACACGAATACTGACCTCGGCTACTTTGGCGAGACCGGCCGGCAGCTGCATCGGCTCGCGGAGCGTGCGTTCGAGAGCGGTACCGCCCGCGAGATGATCCTGGTGATGCCGAATGGCATGAACGCCTACGGCGGCAGCATGTATTCGAACTCGGTGACCACCGGCAACTGGGAAGGCTATGTCGCCGAGGATCTGGTCGCCTACATGGACCGGAACTACCGGACCATTGCCGCGCGCGAGTCGCGCGGGCTGGCCGGCCACTCGATGGGCGGCTACGGGACGATGCGCATCGGCATGAAGCGGTCCGATGTGTTCGCCGCTCTCTATGCGCTGAGCTCGTGCTGCCTCAACGAAGGCAGCGTCCGGCCGAGCCGCACCGGCGAGCCGTCGCCGGCCGAGGCAATCACCTCGATCGAGCAGGCGCGCGATAACCGCGCCGCGCAGGGGACGCTGGCACGGGCGGCCGCATGGGCGCCGAACCCGGCGAAGCCGCCGCTGTTCCTCGACCTACCGACGAGCAATGGCGCGGTCCGGCCTGAGGTCGCCGTCAAATGGGCCGCGAACTCGCCGGTGGCGATGCTCGACCAGTACGTGTTCAGCTTGAAAAAGTACAAAGCGATCGCGCTCGACATCGGTCTGCAGGATTCGTTGCTCGCGAGCAATCGCGTGATGGTCGAAGCGCTGACGAGGTTCGGCGTGCCACACACGTTCGAGACCTACGAGGGCGACCACGGCAATCGAGTACCGCAGCGCTTGGAAGAGAAGGTGCTGCCGTTCTTCTCGAACGTCTTGTCGTTCGATTCGCCGAAGCGCGACACGAGCCGATGACGAGTTGACCTCCGCCCATTTTCCCCCAGGGTGACCGCCCCTTCTGTGTGTGAGAGATCTTCAAAGGAGATCAGATGGCTAAGAAGACAGGATCGAAGAAGAAGGCCGCACGAAAGCCGAACGCCGCGTTCATGAAGGCCATGAACCCGAGTCCGGCGCTGGCGGAAGTCGTCGGCTCGAAGGCAATCCCGCGGACGGAAGTCACCAAGAAGCTCTGGGCCTACATCAAGAAGAACAAGCTCCAGGATGCGAAGAACAAACGGATGATCAAGGCCGACGCCGCCTTGAAGCCGGTCTTCGGCGGCAAGGCCTCGGTCAACATGTTCGAGATGACCAAGCTGGTCAACAAGCACCTGAAGTAGGTGGTGTGGTCGCGTAGAGCGGGGGCTCGAGCCCCCGCGCCCTACTGCGCAGGCGGGGCGAAGGTCGCCGACGTGTCGACCGTGAATTTGCGGTAGTTGGAGAACTCCAGCGTCGCATCGCGACGCAACATCTTCAGCAGGGCCACACGAGCGTTGAAGCTGTAGCTCGCGCTTGCCGGCAGCCAGACCTCGCCATTCACCTTCCGCCGTTCGAACGCGATCCGCGCGCCCTTGCTGACGCGCGCCAGCAATCCCAGCCCGATGCCCACGGTGTCGATTGCTTCGACGTTCAGGCGGATCAACTCGTAGTCGGTTTCGCTGACCCAGGCCATGACGGTAAAGTGCCGCATCATCTTGCCGTCGCTCGTACGCGCCTCGGCGTTCGGCCGCGGCGTCAGTGAGAACCGGATCGCGTCGTGGCGATCGAGGCTCTCGCGCCCGAGCATCTTGATGTCGTACACGCGAAAGATGTCGTCAACGACCTCGGCCATTTCCCGGCGCGCTTTGTCGTAGTCGCGCGTCTGCTTCGCGCGCTCCTTCTCGGGCTGAGCCGTGAGTCGCTTCGCGTACTCCTCGGCCTTCTGCTGGCGCTCCCGGTCTTGTTTCTCGACCTCGGGTCGCGGCACTGGCCGGCCGTCCTCGGAGATCAGCCGCTCATACCGGCCTTCGCCAGGGAGCCCAGGGTAGTTCTCGTAAACCTTTACCGATTCGGACGTCGCGCGCCCCTTGCCGTCCATCTTGCGCTCCCGGCGCGTCTCGACGTAGCTGTAACTGCTCTGCAGTGACTGGTCCGTCTGCAGCCGCTTGCGGACTTCGGGCATGAACGTCTTGAGGTCCGGGAGCGGACGCTCCTGAGCGGAGAGCGGAGACAGCAGGAAAAGGATGGCGGCGATCGGGACTGCCAGGTATTTCATGCGGTACCAACATTATCGACGCCAAGCCGTGCGATCGTAAGCCCACTGCTGCGAAGTACTATTACGGGTTGAATGAGCGAGGAGCGTCCATCAATCAGGGAACACAACGGCGTTCGAGTGGTCGATACGTTCGCCGAGGCTTTCGACATGCGCGCCGCGCGCGCCATCATCACGGCGCAGTCGCCGGCCTGGGCGCGGACGGCGGCGCAGTCACTCACCGGCTTTGCGACGTCGGTGATCGGGTGCAAGGTCGAAGCGGGCATCGAGGCCGAACTGGCCCCGGAGATCACACCCGACGGCCGTCCCGGCATCAGCGTGTTGCTCTTTGCGTTCAATAGCGACGGCCTCGGACGACAGCTGATCGACCGGATCGGCCAGACGATCCTCACCTGCCCTACCACGGCCTGTTTCGACGGCCTCCCCGCCGCTGCCGACCGCGTCGTCGTTGGCGGACAGCTTCGTCACTTCGGCGACAAGTTCCAGGCGAGCAAGGTGGTCGACGGCCAGCGCTACTGGCGGATCCCGGTGATGGAAGGGGAGTTCGTGGTGCAGGAGGGCTTTGGCGTCCAGAAGGCCATCGGCGGCGGCAACATGCTGATCCTCGGGACCGATCAGCCGGCGACGCTCGCGGCGGCGGAAGCGGCGGCGCAGGCGATGCGAGCCGTGCCGGGCGTGATCCTGCCGTTCCCCGGTGGCATCGTCCGTTCGGGCAGCAAGGTCGGTGCGAAGAAGTACAAGAACATGATCGCCTCGACCAACGACGCCTACTGTCCGACGCTGCGCGGCAGACCGGGCGTCGACAGCCAGCTCCCCAACGGCGTCAACTCCGTCCTCGAGATCGTCGTCGATGGCCTCGATCGCCCTGCCATCGAACGCGCGCTCAGCGTCGGCCTCCACGAGGCCTGCCGTCCCGGCGTCGTCGAGATCTCAGCGGGCAACTACGGGGGGAAGCTGGGGAAGCATCACTTCCATTTGCACTCGCTGCTGTCTTGAGGAAACGGAGGCTGCGGAGGAAACGGATTAACACGGAGCAACGGAGATAACGGAGATCGGATGGAGATCGCCACGCCGGCACCCACAATCACAAGCCCTGTGCCGCTGCGGCTTGTGATTGTGGGTGTCGGTGTGGCGCACTCCGTTCGGTCTCCGTTGCTCCGTTCCTCCGTGTGAAAACCGTTATCTCCGTCCCCTCCGTTACCTCGAAAACCCACGCGCACGAATCCAGAAACTCTCCCTCCACACGCCACCGGGCGCGAGGTTCTCCAGCTCCGAGTACGCCCCGCGATGCGCCATGTTGATCGCGTTGGTGATCGCGGCCATCGGTTCAAGGCAGATGAAGTTCTGCGGCTTGGGCGCCCAGATGACGGCGGACTTGAAACGTGGTCCGACGATCACGTCGAGCTGCTGCCCCCGGCCCTTCACGGAGACCGTTGCGCGGCCCTGTCCATCCCGTACGAGATCGCCGAACACGTCGTCGAGGTCGTACTCGCGAAGGGGTGCGGCCGAGGGATCGGGAAAGAAACGTTCAATCGGCTCGGTGTCGCCGGTGGGCACCTTGTTCGCGGCGAGCAACCAGCGCCGGCGTGCGCCGACCGAGAGCGTCCAGTCGTCGCGTGGCGAGTCGGTCAGTTGGAAATACGGATGAAAGCCGATCGAGATCGGCATCGGCTCGGCGCTCACGTTGGTGACGGCGGTTGCGACTTCGAGTACCCCGTCCTTGAGGCGATAGGTCATCTCGATGGTGTGGGCGAATGGCCACTGCTTCATCCAGGCAGGCTGGCGGAAGAACTCGAGTCGGCTGGTGAGCGATGCGGCGTCGCCAGTGGCATTCATCGACGTGACGCGCCACTGGTCCGTGGTGGTCACGAAGCCGTGAATGGGAATCGTGCCGCGAATGTTTCCCAGGGTCATGTCGAAGGGGTAGCGTCGTCCGTTCGCGTAGAACGCCTGCTCGTCGAGCCGATTGATCCACGGGCCCATGAACGGGATGCCCATGCCGTTCGGCGCGGCTTTGAAGGCGTCGCTTCCACCGGGCGGCGTGCGGAGCACCCGGTGTCCGTTGACCTGCATGTCGAAGGCGATGTTGCCCACCGACGGCATGATCGACACGCGAGTGTCGGTCGCGGCGTCGTGCAGTTGAACGACGTCGCCCTGGCGACTGGCCGTGTAGCGCCGCGCCGCGGCCGGCGTTGCGACGACGAGGCAGAGCGCGAGCAGCGAGAGGAGACAGCGTTTCATGCGAAGCGAATTCTACTGATATCCTCCCTGCCCATGACACGACGGCTGTTTCCCGCACTGATTCTCGGATGCCTCGTCCTGACGCGCCCGCTGTCGGCGCAGCTGTCGCCGTCGGCGACGTGGGCGACGCACGCGGCGAACAACTATCAGATCGCGCCGAACGTGACGTATCTCACGGCGACCAACTTCGAATCGAAGCTCGACGTCTACTATCGCCGCGGCGCCACGACACCGCAACCTACGGTCGTCTACTTTCACGGAGGGTTCTGGGCGGCGGGCACCAAGGAAGGCGCGGTGATGACGATCCTCCCGTGGATGGAGATGGGATGGAACGTCGTGAACGTCGAGTATCGGCTCGCGCGTGTGGCGCCCGCGCCTGCGGCCGTCGAGGACTGCCTGTGTGCGCTGCGGTTTCTTGCGGCGCAGGCAAAAACCTACAACATCGACGTCACGAAGATCGTCGTTACAGGCGAGTCGGCGGGCGGTCACTTGTCGCTCACGAGCGCGATGATTCCCGACACCGCAGGACTCGATCGCCAGTGTGCGGGACCGGCCGCGGTGCCGCGTGTGGCGGCGGCGATCAACTGGTTCGGCATCACCGACGTCAACGACGTCATCGATGGTCCCAATCGCGCCAACGCGGCGATGACGTGGTTCGGCAGCCTGCCAAATCGCGAAGAGATCGCCCGGCGTGTCTCTCCGCTGACGTACGTGCGGGCGGGGCTGCCACCGATCCTGACGATTCACGGCGACGCCGATCGCGTCGTGCCGTATCAGCACGCCGTGCGGCTCCACGAGGCACTGAACAAGGTCAGCGTGCCGAACCAGCTCGTCACGATTCCGGGCGGCGGGCATGGCAACTTCACGCCAGAGCAGCGCACGATGATTTACGTCGCCATCCGCGAGTTCCTGTCGAAGAATGGCATCAAGCCGTAGTCGTCCGTCGGGTCACTCGTCGATCTTGACCGGCGCGGGAGCCGGGCATAGGCTCTCATCAATAGCGGAGGCGTGGAGATGCGTTTGATGCGCTTTCGAGCGATCGGCCTCGTAGTCATCGGCATCGGTGTGCTCGCTGCCTCGACGATGGCGCATCACTCGGTGCCGGGCCAGTTCGATACCTCGAAACCGATGACGCTGAAAGGTGTCATCGCGAAGGTCGACTGGATCAACCCGCACATCTACGTCCACCTCGAGGTCAAAGAAGCGGACGGCACGACCGCCAGGTGGGCGCTCTCAACGCTGCCGACGGCGATGATGAGGCGCGCCGGCCTGACCAAGGAGACGCTGCAAGGCAAGCCTGGCGAAGTCGTCACGATCGACGCCGTTCCGGCGCGCGATGGATCGAAGCACCTCGGATGGATCAACAAGATCACGTACGCCGACGGCCACACCATCTCCCCAACCGGTCAATAGCCATGAAACATGTTCCTTTCACCGGCGGCCTGATCGCGCTCGCCCTCGTCGCGACGACGTGGGCGGCCCAGGCTCCGCCACCACGAGGCTCCGTGGCGCAGCTCGAGGCGCTCGCCAAGAAGCCGACGCCGCGTCTGGCCACCGGCCGCACCGACTTCAACGGCACCTGGGATCACCTCGGCGGCATCGAGTTCGTGAGGCCGCAGAAGCGTGCCGACGGATCGATCTGTCTGATTGCCTGCGGTCCGCCGCCGGCGGGGGCGCCGCCGGCGCCGTTCCCGCCCGTGCAGACCGATTTCCCGAAATACAAGCCCGAGTTCGTCGCCAAGGTGAAGGAGCTCACCGAGCAGCAGGTCAAGTTCGACACCGTCCTGCAGTGCCACCCGCCGGGTGTGCCTCGCATCGGCCCACCGGGAAAGATCGTTCAGAGCGCACGCGAGGTCGTGTTCCTCTACGACGACGTGAACGGATCGTTCTTCCGCATCATTCCAATCGACGGCCGCCCGCATCGCAAGGGACTGCCAGCCAGCTTTCTCGGCGACGCGATCGGACGCATCGAGGGCGACACGCTGATCGTGGAAACGCAGAACTTCAACGACGAGACGTGGCTCACCGACAACGGGGCGTTCCATACCAGCAATCTCAAAGTGACCGAGCGCTTCCGTCGTCGGGGCGACACGATTGAGTACAGCGCGGTCGTGCAAGACCCGTCAGTGCTGGTGGAACCGTGGTCGCCGAAACCACAGGTGATGTGGATCACCGATCAGGAGCTCGAGGAGTCGCCGCGCTGTGACGATCGCGATCTCGAGCACATCGTCGACGGCTCGCATCACGATAACCCCCGATAGAGGAGGACGGGCGCGTCCAAAGTGCCGGCGGGTCTAAAAGACCCGCCTCTACGACGTTCGCTAACAGGCGTAGCAGAGGCGGGTCTTCAGACCCGCCGTAATATCAGTGGTACCCCCAGCTTGACAACTTCTGCCTCAGAGCCCCAAGATTCGCCCACTTCATACTCGGAATACCTCGGCGCCGAACCCTGACCCCTTCGTCGATTCGCTCTCATACGTTCATTGCGGGATGAACATTGGAGAGGGAGGAGTCTGCACATGCGTGCACTCGGCAGGATCGCGTTCGTCTTCGGCGTCGTGCTCTCTCTGGCGACCATCGCGCGCGCTCAGACGGCACAGGCATCCATCACCGGGGTCGTCAAGGACACATCGGGCGCAGTGCTTCCTGGTGTAATCGTCGAAGCGTCGAGCGCCGCGCTCATCGAGAAAACGAGGTCGGTCGTCACCGACAGCACAGGCCAATACCGCATTGTCGATCTCCGTCCCGGTGTGTACACCGTGACGTTCACCCTGAGCGGATTCAACACCTTCAAGCGTGAAGGCATTCAGCTCGTCGGGGCGTTTGTCGCGAGCGTCAACGCGGATCTCCGTGTCGGCAATCTGGCCGAGACGATCACCGTTTCTGGTGAATCCCCGCTCGTTGACGTGCAGAGCTCGCGGATCTCGCAGACGATCGACAACGAGACGTTCTCGACCATTCCCATCAGCAGGCAGTACTCCGGACTGACGGCGCTCGTCCCAGCTCTGAACATTCAGGGGCAGGATGTCGGCGGCACCAATCTCGCCAGCTTCAGCGTGTTCCAGGCGCATGGTGGCCGGCGCAATGAAGGGCAGGTGCAGGTCGACGGTTTGAGCATCGGATGGGTGGGCATGGGCGTGTCGAGTTACGTGCCGGAAGTCAGCGTCGCTCAAGAGGTGACGTTCACCGTCAGCGGCGGGTTGGGTGAGTCGCCCACCGGCGGACCGCAGATGAACATCGTGCCCAAGCAGGGCGGCAATTCGTTTTCCGGAGGCCTCTTCACGTCTTACGCCGGTTCAGGCTGGCAGGGGACGAACCTCACCGCCGCCCACGTAGCGAACGGCCTGCGCGTCGCGGCCGAAACGCTGAAGCTGTGGGATGTCAACGGGTCGTTCGGCGGCCCGATTCGTCGTGACAAGCTGTGGTTCTACTGGACCGGTCGGCACCAGGGCACGCGTCAGAGTGTGGCTGGACTCTGGCTCAATAGAAACGCAGGCGATCCGACGAAATGGACATACGACCCAGGTCCCGAGGGCCAGCGTGTCCAGGCCAAAGACGATGGCACGTGGAAGAACTCGAGCATCCGGTTGACGTGGCAGGCGTCGCCACGCAACAAGTTCGGCATTTGGTGGGACGAGCAGGTGAACTGCCAATCGTGCATCAACAGCGGCGCGTCTGGAGGTCCGTCCGCGACGTTTGCCGCCACGTCGCTCTCCCCGGAAGCCGATGGCAAGTTTTACAACCCGATCCGAATGGGGCAGGCGACGTGGACGTCACCAGTCACGAACAAACTGCTGCTCGAAGCCGGATTCGGGCTTGGCCCGCGCGCGCAGTTCGGCGACAAAGAGAGAGATGACACGAACAAGGATCTGGTTCGCGTCAACGAAGCGGCCGGGATCATCCCGAACATCACGTACCGTGGACTGACCTGGGCGCGCAACTACGGCGAGATGTACACGTATCGCGGATCGGCGTCGTACATCACGGGCGCACACAGCCTGAAAGTGGGCGCGCGCCTGCAATGGGTGAAGGCCGGATTCCGCTCCTATTACAACAATCAGCGCGTGCACTACAACTTCGCCAACAGCGTGCCGACGCAGTTGACGATGTTCGCGGACCACGCGGCCGACAACCCGTTCGAGAACACGTTCACGCAGTTCTTCGCACAGGATCAATGGACCTCCGGGCGGCTGACGCTTCAGGGTGGACTGCGCTTCGAACACATCACGAGCTTCTACCCCGAGGGCCGTCTCACGCCGGACCGGTTCGTCCTCACGGAGCTGGTGTTCCCGGCACAGGATGCTGGTGTCGGTCCGAAGGACATCAACCCGCGTGTCGGCGCGACGTACGACGTGTTCGGCACCGGCAAGACCGCGCTCAAGTTCAGCCTGGGCCGGTATCCGACACCAACCAACGCGTATGAGACGTACGGTCGTCTTCAGCAGCCGATCTTCCGAGTGGCCGCCTCGACCAACCGCAGTTGGAATGACACCACGACATTCCCTGCCGGCGATCCGCGGAACGGAAACTACGTACCCGACTGCGACCTGTTGAACCTGTCGGCCAACGGCGAATGCGGAGCGGCCAATCCGAATTTTGGTCGCGCGGTGTTCGCCACGACCTATGACCCGGAGATCCTCAATGGCTGGAATATCCGCGAGTACAGCTGGGATCTGAACGCCGGCGTGCAGCACGAGATCATGCCGCGCGTGTCCGCCGAGGTCAGCTATGTCCGGCGCAGCTGGGGGAATCAGACCGTCACCGACAATCGCGCGTATGCCGCGAGCGACTATGATCGGTTCAGCCTCACCGCGCCGACGCACCAATCGCTGCCTGATGGCGGCGGCTACCGCGTGACCGGCTTGTACGAATTGAAATCGACACTGCCCTTCGGGCGCGTCGACAACTTCGTCACGTTCGCGAAGAACTACGGCGACTACACCGAGACCTACAACGGCGTGGACGCGACGGTCAGCACGCGCCTCACCAACGGCCTGCATATTCAGGGCGGGATCAGCACTGGTCGCCAGAGGCTCGCGTTCTGCGACATCGCGGCAGCGGTCCCTGAAATGCTGACTACCTTGGGTGTCCGGCTCCCCGAAGCCTACTGCGATCAGCAGACGCCTTTCCTCACCAACATCAAGGGACTGGCCACGTATACGATTCCGAGAATCGACGTGCACGTGGCTGGAACGCTTCAGAGCCGGCCGTTTGTCGGGACGAACTTCCCGTCGATCGCGTCGCAGAGCCTCGCGGCGAACTGGCTCGTGAGCAACGCGCAGATCACCCCTGAGCTCGGACGCGCCCTTTCAGGCAATGCGGCGACGACGTTCGTGAATCTGGTCGAACCGGGCGATCTCTATGGTGACCGGATCAATCAGGTCGATTTCCGCGTCGGGAAGATTCTGCGTTACGGCCGAACGCGGGCCAACATCGGGCTCGACGTCTTCAACCTGTTCAATGCGAGCCCGGTGACCACCTACAACCAGAGCTTCGTTCCTCCACCTGCCAGCAGCCCCTCGTTGCCGGTGGGGTACAACTGGCTGCAGCCGGCCGCGATCATCGGAGCGCGGATCGCGAAGGTGAGCGTGCAGTTGGATTTCTAGTCACGGAGAACCCGGACTATCACGGCGGGTCTAAAAGACCCGCCTCTACGACGTTCGCTAACCGGCGTAGTAGAGGCGGGTCTTAAGACCCGCCGCACTGAACGTAGCGATTGGCCTCGTTGCTACTTCTTGGGAGTCAATCGCAACAGGGAATTCCCCGCCAGTACGTACACTGCTCCATCAGGCCCTTGCCGGACCTCGCGGATGCGCTGCTTCAGATCGACCAGCAGCTTCTCCTCGGCCGTCACCCGCTCGCCCTTCAAGACCAGGCGGACGAGATGTTGTCCGGCCATCGCCCCGACGAACAGGTCGCCCTTCCACATCGGGAAGACGTCGCCCGTGTAGAACATCATCCCTGAGGGCGCGATCGACGGCACCCAGTAATAGATCGGCTGCTCGACGCCTTTCATCGACGTGTCGCCGTTGCCGACCAGCACGTTCTTGCGTCCGTTGGTCTGCCGCGCGTCGTACTGGCGGCCGTACGAGACATCGGGCCAGCCGTAGTCGCGCCCCGGGCGAACGATGTTGACCTCGTCGCCACCCTGCGGTCCGTGATCGATCGCCCACAACTCTCCGGTCGCGGGATGGATCGCGGCGCCTTCGGAATCCTTGAAGCCGTGCGCGTAGGTTTCGGGCAGCACCGTCGCGCGAGTCAGCCACGGGTTGTCCTTCGGAATCGTGCCGTCGCGGTTGATGCGGATGATGCGACCCGAGAAGTTGCGCCGGATGTCCGGGTTGTCGGTGAAATCGTGCTCGACGCCGTCGAGATCGGAGTCGTAGAAGCGGAAGCGATCGGCCCCGGTGATGAGCAGCGTGCCGTCGGGCGCGAGCACGATGCGGCGTTCGACCCCGCCGTCGATGAGCACCTCGACGTCCTCGAGCGTGGTGTTATCGCGGCTGAGACGGGCGCGCGCCACCCGCTCGGTGCCAACATCCATCGTTCGCCGCTCGGCGAACGGCCGCGTCCACACCTTCTCGTAGAAGAACTCGTTCGGCCAGATCGCCGCCGGCTCGCCGCGGGGCGGTGCGAAGTAGGTGAAGTAGAGCAGCCGGTTCTCCGCGAAAGCCGGATCGAGCAGGACGTCGTGCAGCCCCTGGGCCGCGACCACCTTGACCGGCGGCACGCCGGCGATCGGCTTCGAGACGACGCCGTCGCGCCGGACCGTGCGCATCGTCCCGGTGCCTTCGGTGATCAGGAAGTTGCCGTCGGGCAGAAACGCGATCGCCCACGGGCCATTCAGGCGCGTCGTGATCGTCTCGACGTTCAGCGCGGGCGACGGCGTCGAGGGGGCCGGCTGATCGGTCTGCCCGGTGAACGCCGGTTTGGGCTCGGGCGATTGAGCACGCAGCGTGATGACAAGGCTCGTGACGAGTGCCGCGATGAGGAGGCGTCTGGTCATAGGCGAAAGGTCCGGCTGAAGCCGGAAATGGGAAATGGGGTCGGGAGTCATTTTACGTTTCACGAAAAATGACTCCCGACCCCATTTCAGTTCTGTCGGTTGAAGCGGTGGACGCGGCCGAAGGCGCTGAACTCGGACACGAACAGATCGCCGCGCGCGTTGAGCGCCACGCCGTGCGGTGACAGGACGAACCCCGATCGCCACTGCTCGGGCGGGATCTTGTTGGTGCCGATCCCCTGCTCGGTATTCGCTCCGATGCGCGTGACCGCGGCGCCGGACTTGTCGAGCACCGTCACGCGTCCGCTCAACTCGCCGACGATCGCGTTCTCACCGTCGATGACGATCGCCGCAGGCAGCAGCAGGTCCTTGGCGACGACACCGAGGAACGCGCCGTCGAGCGAGAGGTGCACGACGCGGTTGTTGGCGCGGTCGCAGGCGATGATCCGCGCGGGCTGAAAGCGCGTGTCGATCGCGAGCTTGTGCAGCGTGTTGAAGCTGTAGGGCGGCTGCTTCCCGCCGAACGACGCCAGGTACTTGCCGCTCTTGTCGAAGCGATGGATGTAATCGCTGGCGTAGCCGTCGGTGACGTAGATGTCGCCATTCGGCGCGACGTCGAGGCCGGTCAGCAGCAGGGCCAGCAAATTACTGCGCGCGTTGCGAATCTTGTACTGGTCGGGAATCGACGACGAGCCGATCGTCATCACGATCGCGCCGTCGAGCGTCATCTTGACGATCGTCTGGCCGCGCAGCGTGGCGCCGTAGATGAACTCGCCGTCGGCGTCCTTGCGGATGACGAATCCGTGGAAATCACTCGGCGCGCCGTTGACGTTGCGGAGGAACTTGCCCTCGGGGCTGTAGACCTGCAGTCCGGCGGCGGGGTCCTGCACGCTGACGTAGACGTCACCGGTGGAACTGACAGCCACGTCGCCGTGCTGATTGCCCAGTTGCGTCCGGCCTTCCGGCAGCTTCAGCCAGTCTGCGACGGTCGTATAGGTGTTGGCGGCGCGAGGAACGGCGAGCAGGACGAGCAGCGCTGCCGCGGTGAGGAAGGCGTGCGTCATGGTGGGCGGATTATACCGCCCCGATCCTACGGCGTCCGTTCCATCCCCTTCGCTTTGATCACGGCGTCGTTGGCCTTCGACATGAGAAACGCGACGAAGTCGCGCGCGGCCGATCCGGGCGATTTCGCGTTCACACCGGCGGCCATCACGATGAAGGTCTGCACGTCTGCCGGGAACATGCCGCCAAGCTGCGCACCCTTGACCGGCAGGATTTCGCTGACCGGCAGGATGGCGATGTCAGCAGCGCCGCTGGTGACGTTGGCGTTCACCTCCTCGCCGTTGGCGGCCGGCTTCGTCTTGATCGTGTCGGCGATCCCGAGCTTTTTCGCGGTGGCGAGAAACGCCACGCCGCTCGCGCCCGCCGGGACGAGCGTCACCGCCTTCGCACCGACGAGCGTCTTCTTGAACGCGTCGACGGTGCTGACATCCGGCTTCCGCGCGCCCGCGGGAATCATCAGCCCGAGTCCGGTGCGCGCGACCACCGTCTTTGACGCGGCGGCGATGGCTCCTTTGGCGATCAGCTCGTCGATCAGCGCCGGCGTGAGAATCGCGACGTCGAAGCGCTCGCCCCCTTCAATCTTGGCTTTCTGCGCGCTCGCAAGGTCGAAGACCGCGGTGACCTTGTGCTTCGTCGTCTTCTCGAACTGCGGGGCCAGTTCCTCGACGACGGCTTTGATGCCCACAGAGGAGAGCACGCGGATCTCGTCAGCTGACGCGATGCCAGCCGATAGAACCGCTGCCGTGAACGAAATCGCTGCGAACATTGGTCGGGTCATAGCGCCGAGACGATAGCATCCTCAGGCGCCGCAGTCTATGACCTGGGGCGCCAACATGACCTGCTGCGCCGATGGCTGTTCGACAAACCGCAGCAACGGAACGGAGGAAGACGGAGAAACGGTTGAATAGGAGAAACGGAGCAACGGAGATCAGAGGGAGCACATCGCTTCGAGCCACCAGTGCCCCACCCGCTCGGAAAGTCGCTCGCAGTATGGCTGCTCTGTCTGACCTCCGTTTCCCCGTTCCTCCTGTTAAGCCGTTTCTTCGTAAGCTCCGTTATCTGACGGGCATCGAGGCGGGCCTTTAGACCCGCCGAGAACAGCGTAGACTTGCACCCGGCTAAAGGAGAGGTGCGATGCGGAGATCGATGATCGGGGGAGCGCTGGCGCTGGGCGCGGCATTGCTGATGCCGCCTGGCGTGCTCGAGGGGCAATGTGTGGATCACTCGAAGGATCCCGCCGGCTGTCAGCCGAGCACGTTCGATACGCCGATGGCGCTGATGCCGTCGGTGCGCGTGAACCGGCAGGGGAACATCGATCCGTTCTCGTCGGAAGCGGACGCCAAGGCCGGCGCTTTTGCGGTCGAGCAGAAGCTGCACCTGTTCCGCAACTTCGAACATCTGCACTGGGTGCTCACGGTGCCGTCGGAGAAAGATCCCGCCACCGGCGCGTGGCGCGGCGGCGACCTCGACGGCCTCGGCGACGGCCGCGGGCTTGGCATCGCCGGCAACTGCATCTTCGTCGGTCACGCCAACGGCGCCGGCGTGCGTCACGCCGTCAACATCTTCAAGATTCAGCCGAATCCCGAGAAGCAGCCGCCGGTGCAGGTCGGCGAGATCCCGGCAATGTCGGAAGGCAACCAGGGCTTCGACGATCGCGAGCTGCGTTCGCTCGTCTACCGCACGAAGAGCGGCGAAGACCGCTATCTCCTCGTGCGCAACGCCGGTACGAACACGATCGGGCGGCTGGAGACGTACCGCATCGACATGAACACGTGTCTGCCGACGTTCAAGAGCGAGACGGTCGACTTCCATTCGCAGTCGCACGAGTTCTTTCTGTGGCACGACCCGGCCAATTCGAATCGCATCCTCGTCTACGTGACGAACTGGACCGGCGGGCTTCCCGATCCCGACAACCCAGGTCTCAAGGTCCCCGATGCGATCGTGTTGGCGGTGACCGACGAGGAGACGGGCGACATCCTCGCCAAGCCGCGATTCGTCGCCGGGTTCACGCTGCAGGAGGTCGGTGGTCCGCCGATCGACGAGCGTCCCGATGCGACCGGGCTCTTCTCGGACGGCCGCTTCCTCGACTTCAGCGAGTCGAAAAACGGCTTGGGACAGGCCGGCAACTTCCAGAACCGCGAGCAGAACCGGCTGCACTCGTTGTCGGTCACCACCGACGGTGAACGGGTCTACGTTGCCGGTACTACCGCGGGGTTCTACGTCCTCAACTCGGAGGCGATCGCGCACACCACCAACGCGCGTCTGGCGGCGGGGACCGCCGGCTGCAATCAGCGCTCGACCATCGTGTCGGTCAACGGTGCCATCGACGCGTCGAAGCTGCCGCTGCTGGCCAACGACTGCCTGCGCATGGTGGTGAACGATGATCCGGGCCTCAAGGCTTTCCTCGCGTCGAACGCGTCGAACGAAACCAAAATCAATCGCTACTTGGTGCTGCTGACGCGCTCGCGATTCGACGTCTATCCTCCCGTCAACGCGCAGCCGACCGGAACGCACAGTGCGGTGTTCGTCCCCGACCGGCCGGCGCGCGTGCGCGGCAACACCACAGGGCGGCCGGCGTTCGTGTGGCTCTCGGATGAGAACGGCGGTTGTCCGTTGAACTACGCGCGGATGGTGTCGGTCGAATCCGAGATCACGCCGATCATGGTCGGTGCGTTTGCAATCCCCGACAACCAGATCGAAGAGTGTCTGACGCAGGTGACGACCGAGCCCAACGGGCAGCCGCGGCGGCGGAACCCGCAGCAGAACCACAACCCGACGGTGTTCAAGAACCTCGTTTTTACGACCTGGTACTCGCACGGCCTTCGCGCGATCGACATCTCGAATCCCTACACGCCCCGCGAAGTGGGATACGCGCTCACCGTTCCACAGGGAGTCGCGCGCACCTACCCGGTGTTCAAGGACGGATTGATTTACTGGGTCGACAACGACACCGGCCTGCACGTCGCGCGGTACACGGGGCCGCGCCGCGACGAACTGCCGGGGCCCGGTTCGGGCACGTACGAGGGGAATGCGACGAGCCCGCATCGCTGAAGACGAAAGCGGAGGTTCGCGGAGGCACCTTGGTGAAGCGTTTGTTTGACTCGTAGCGCTCCTCAGCCGGGTGGGCGCCGGCCCTTCGGGCCGGCCGCGCGACGCGCGGGATGGATCGAGAGGCAGCCACGATCACGAACGCCTCAGTGCCCAAGTGGCGCTCGTGATCGTCGTTGCCTCTCGATCCATCCGTCCACCCGGCACTCAGTCGTTGCGAGGCCGATCGGTCCGATCTCCGTTTTCCCCGTTCCTCCGTGTTGAAAAGACTCCGTTATCTCCGTCACCTCCGTTCCCCGGCATTCGGTTACGCTACGTCTGATGATCGCGCCCGCGCCCAGGACGCGTCGGACAGCACTCGCGGCCGGAGCCGTGCTGGCTTTTCTGGCGAGCCTGCTCGTCAGCGCTCAACTGAACCCCACCTCCGATCTCGAGACCACCGCGTTCGTCTGCCCAATGCATCCCGACTACACGCTCGATATCGCTGGCACGTGCCCGCGGTGCGGCATGGCGCTCGTGAAGGCGACGCCGTACGACGTCCGCGACTACGGCTTCGAGTTCTCCACGTTGCCGGCGCTGGTGCAGCCGGGCCGGCCGTCGCGCTGGCGGTTCAAGGTGCTTCATCCGGGCACCGGCCAGCAGGTGACGAAGTTCGAACCGGTGCACGAACGCCAGTACCACTTGTTCGTCATCAGCCAGGATATGGAGCACTTCCAGCACATTCACCCCGAGCAGCAGGCCGACGGCACCTGGACGATCGACGTCACGCTGCCGAAGGCGGGCTCCTACAAGGTGCTGTCTGACTTCCTGCCGAGCGGCGGGGCGACGCAGTTGATCGCGCGGCCGCTCGTGACCGCAGGCGACGCCGGTGATCTCGCCATGGACGGCGGGTCACTCGTGCCGGACGTGAACCCCCGCAAGACGATCGACGACATCACCGCGACGGTCGCATACGATCCGCCGACATTCGTCGCGGGACTTTACGGTCACCTGATCTTCAATCTCACCGATACCAGGACCGGACGTCCGATCACGGACTTACAGACCTATCTCGGCGCGTTCGGCCACACGCTCATCATGAGCGAAGACATGCTCGATTACGTCCACACGCATCCGCTCGACATCCTCGCGAGCGGCGATGACGACAGCATGCCCCAGTTCGTGATCCCGCCGGGTGCCGACCTCGAGAAGATTCGAGGCGGGCCGCAGGTGATCTTCGACGGCTTGATGCCGAAGCCGGGCCGATATCGCGCGTGGACGCAGTTCAGGCGCAACGACAGGCTCTACACCTTCACCTCGACGTTCACGGTGGCTCCAGCGCCATGAAGACGACGTGCAGCGCCGTCGTGATCGCGGGCCTGGCCATCGGATGGATCCTGTCGCCACGCGTGGCGCTGTCGCATGGATCGCTGACGACGACGGTGCTGTTCGATCGGGAGATCGTCCGCATCTTGAGCAGCCATTGCGTCTCGTGTCACATGGATGGTGGACTGGCGTTCCCGCTCTCGACATACGAGCAGACGTGGGTGCGCGGGCGCTCGATCAGGACGGCGATTCTGCGCCACCACATGCCGCCGTGGCCGGCGGTGCCCGGCTATGGTGAGTTCGTCAACGACAACCGCTTGACGCTTCGCGAAACGCAGTTCTTCGTGGCCTGGGTCGAAGGGCTGGGGCCGCGCAACGGTGGCACGGTGTTTCTCAACGTCAACGATCCCGGTGCGGCGGCGCGGCAGGACGTTCGCGCAACGGCGCACGTCGGGCACTGGCAGGCAGGTGAGCCGGACCTGGTGCGATCGCTCGAGGCCAGCCGCGTCGAGACGCAACGCGGCGATTTCGTCCGGCGGACGATCGTCGACCTTCAGCTCACGTCCGAGCGTCGTCTCACCGCCCTCGAGTACCTGCCGGGCGACCGGCGCGTCGTCCGCGCCGCGGTCTTCAGCGTGGAGTCGACAGGGCAGTGGCTCGGGAGTTGGACACCGTGGTACGGCCAAACGAAGCTGCCTGACGGTGTGGCCATCCGTCTTCGACCTGGCTCGCGGCTCGTCGCCGACATCTCCTACCGCAGCGCGGCCGAACCCGTCGCCGACCGTGGCGAGATCGGTCTGCACTTTGCGGACGGGCAGACGGGCGTGGCGTCGCCCGACCTCGTGCTGCAGCCGTCGCCCGACGCGCGCGGCACCCTTCGCGCCAGCGCGCCGATCGCCTCGGACACGCGCGTGTGGGCGCTGCGCCCCGACATCGATGGCGACGCCGCCAGCCTCGAGGTCACCGCCCGTCGTCCCGACGGCGGTACGGACATTCTGCTGTATGCGAGAGACGTCTCCGCCGAGTGGCCGACGCCGTTCATCTTGAAGACGCCGCTGCTCGTGCGTCGCGGCACACAGCTTTCATTCGTCGCTCGCTCGAGGGATGGAGCGCCTCCACGCAATGCGCGAATGATCGTCGCTCGCTACTAGCAACGGAGTTCACGGAGAAACGGTTTAACAGGAGAAACGGAGTAACGGAGGTCAGACAAAGCAAACTGCTTCGCGACATGCTGAGTGCGGGTAGGCTGCCGGCCGAAGGCCGGCGCGCGCTCGCGCGCGTACGCCCACCCGCAGAGGAATGATTCGCAGCGGGTTGCTCTTTCCGATCTCCGTTGCTCTGTTTCTCCTGTTAATCCGTTTCCTCCGTGACCTCCGTTCTCGGGTACTGGTGGACAAGGAGAAGCCGATGCTGAGAATCGCTGCTGCTGGATTAGTGCTGATCGCGACCGCTGTGCCCGCTGCCGCGCAGTCATGGCAGCCGCCTGCTGACAGTCAGCGGTGTCCATCGAAGTGGGGCAAAGGTGATCAGCGCGGCGCCGGCAATCACATGAAGCCGGAGACGGTGCTCCGCGCCGCGCGGCTGATCAAGACCGGCGAGGTGATCGAGTTGGGCCGGGTGTTGTCGGAGTCGATGCCGATGCCGGCGGGGCGGCGCTTCGAGATTCTCACCAAGCGCACGCGCAACGATCCCGGGACGAACCACCGTGGCTCGAACGAGGAGCTGATCGTGTCCGAGATCGGCCAGGTCGGCACGCAGTTCGACACCTTCCCCCACCAGATGATCAACAACAGCATGTACAACTGCTTTACGCTCGACGAGACCGCGAGCCGCACCGGGTTCACCAAGCTTGGAGTGGAGCAGGTCGGCGCGCTGTTCACGCGCGGCGTCCTCATCGACGTCGCGGCGCTGAAGCGCATGCCGGTGCTGGCGGAGAACTACGAGATCACGCCGCAGGACTTGCAGCAGGCGTTGGCCGAGCAGAAGCTCTCGCTGCAACCGGGTGATGCCGTGCTGATTCACACGGGCTGGGGGACACTCTGGGGCAAGGACAACCCGCGCTACCAGCGGGTAAGTCCCGGGATTGGGACGGCGGCGGCCGAATGGCTGGCTCGACAGGATCCGATGCTGGTCGGCGCCGACAACACGGCGGTCGAAATCTCACCGAACCCGAATCCGCAGCTGGCGGGCCCTGTCCACCAGATCATGCTGGTGGTCAACGGCATTCACCTGCTGGAGAACCTGCGGCTGGATGAACTGGCGGCCCGACGCGTCCACGAGTTTGCGCTCGTCGTCGAGCCGCTGAAGATTCAGGGCGGAACCGGATCGACGGTGGCGCCGATCGCGGTTCGCTGAGGCGTGCTTAGACTTTGATGCGCGGCTCGTCGGCGTCCTGGCGCGGCTGGCGCGGCTCGCGATGCGGCACCGGCGCCGCCGACGGCTTGCGGTTCGCCATCTTCGTGAGCGTTTCCTTGAAGGTGTACCCTTCCGCGCCGCCCATGGTCCACCGGCCGTCCAAGCGTCCGTCGGTGGTGGTCGAATACGCGACCACGGCCGGGGAACCGCCGAAGTAGCTGACCGCTAACACTCCGTCACGGAAGATGCCGACCCCCGTGACCTGCGTGTCGTTGGGCATCGTCCACCGCACGAGATACGTGTCCTGGAGCTTTAAGATCTCGACGAGGCCGACATAAGACTTCCCGTCGGGATTACTTCCTTCGCAGGAGTACACGCCGGTGAAATCCTTCTCTGAGGAGGATTGCTGTGCCGTGGACGGCGTTGGACCGACCAAAGCCACCAGCACGACGCCTAACAGGATCGCTCTCACCATGGTGATTCCTCGGTTCTAGTGGGCCGTCTCAACTGAACCTGCCATGCGCAGGCCAGCCTGCGACTGCGATTTCACGGACGCGCATATCCTTCTTTTCGGTGCAAGAGCCGGGCCGGATTAATCGGGGTCCGGCAGATCCCCACCCCGGGACCGTCATCGTGTCCATTCCGCCCGAAGACGGTCGCGATCGACGCGGGCGCCCCTTAGGTATACGTCGGAAATAGTGCGGCTGTTTTTGACATTCGCCAGCGGGTTGGCGTCGAGGACGACAAAATCGGCGCTCTTTCCGCGAGCGATCGTCCCCGCCTGGCCAAGTCGCATGATTTCCGCCGATGTGCGCGTCGCCGCGACGATGGTCTGGCCCGGCGTCATGCCAGCGGCGACCATGTCGGCCAGTTCGGCGTGCGCCGACCATCCGTAGGGGGCGCCGACGCCCGCATCGGTACCGAAACCAATGCGAACTCCCGACGCGCTCATTTTCACCAGGTTTCGTGCCTGTACCTCGAAAAGGCGCGGCCGGGGCGGAGTGGCTACCGCGGTTCGTTTCATCGCCTGGATCTGGGCAGGGGGCAGCGTTTCGCTGAGCCACGCGAGATCGTCGATCGACGGCGGCGTATCCGGCAGGTTCGGGATGACGAACACCTGCGGCCGTTCCTTCAACAGCCCCATGATTTCGTCGTCCAGGTCGAGATCGCGAATGCCGTGCGCGAACCCGTCGACGCCCGCCCGCAGCAGCTCCTTTGCATCGGCAAGATAGTACACGTGAGCGACCACTCGGAGCTGGTGCGCATGCGCCTCGGCAATGATCGGTCGATAGAGCGCCGGTGGAAGCGGCGTCACCGTCTTGTTCCGATCGTCGACCCAGATCTTGACGATGTCGACCTGTTTGGCCGCCAGCTCTCGCACCGCTGCGCGGGCATCGGCTTCGGTCGTGACGCCGTAGGCCGCGTCCTTCCAGTAGTCGGCGTTCGGGCCTGCGTTGGGCATCGCCATGCCGCGACCCGCCGTGAAAAACAGCGCGGTGCCCGGCGTGGGTGACGCGCGCAGTTGATAGGGCAAATCGCCGCGATCGAGGCCGAGGCTCAGCGTGGCGCTGATCCCGTAGTACGCATAGCGCCGCAGGTGATCGAGCACGTTTTCACGTGTGTAGTTCGCCGACGTCGTCGTGCCGGCCGCTACGTCGGTGTACCCGAGGTGGCTGTGGGCGTCGACCAGCGCCGGCATCACCGTCTTGCCGCGCAGGTTGATCGCCGTCGCGCCACGCGGCGCGCGGACCTCGCCCCGTCGTCCGACGGCGCTGAAGCGTCCGTTCTCGACGACGAACGCCGAGTCTTCGATCGCCGGTCCATCGTTGCCCGTGATGAGTCGGGCCCCCTCGAACATCAGCGGCGATTGCGCGCGGGTCTGCGCACCTATGCCCGAGCCAGTGGCCACGACCCCGGTGAGGGCGACGAGGACGAGAGCCCGTTTCATGCGTCTCGACATTCTCTACGAAAACGTGTGCAGATGCGTGCGCCGAGTTGTACGCCGGATTGGATGACCCGTCTGACGCCGTTCGGTGCGTTTACGGTCCAGTGGGAGAAGGAAGCGGGTCGAGTCGTGCGGACTGTGACGCTGCGGGTGCCACGCGCGACTGTGCCGGCGCAATCGTATGCGGCCGTTCGCGCGTTCTTCGACGCCTTCCACGAGGCCCAGCGATTGCCGGTCGTGCTGTCGTTGACACGTTGAGCGCTGTCGTCCGGTGGCTCGCCGCGAGCAGCCGATCGGGGAACGCCGGAGAGATCATTCTCCGGAGTCCCCCGTGATGTGCTGTGCGTTCGACGCTAGTGACGATCGCGGTCCGGGTCCGCCCAGAAGACGTGGGTCACGACCTTGTGGCCGCGTCCGAAATCGAGCTCGAACACCTGGACGCGCCCGTTCGCGCTCGCGCGAACCAGCCGTCCCCACTGGGACGGGTTCTCGAAGTCGATCTGTCCCATTGCGGGCGGCATTGCGTTGGGCAGCGCGCTCCCGACCGTGGTGCCGCTATCGAGATGTGTGTAGATGTCGACGAGTTCGTCGAAATCATGCGCGTTCGGGTGCTCGTTGCTGGGCGGGCCCAGCGGAGCGCTCGTGTAGTCCATGCAGCTCCCGAGATTCGGGTTGTCGAAGTTCTCGTCCTGGTGGTCGAGTCCGAAGTCATGGGCGACTTCCTGACACGTAACGAGTCGTCGCCATTCCGGCTTGTTGTAGGTCGATGTATTGAAATACGTGTCGTTCAGCTTCGTGATGGCCTGCGTGATGTGGTCGCCATCAAGCCAGATCTGCGCGATGCCGAGCCAGCCGGTGTTGCCGTACCGCTCGTTGCAGACCTCGATGCGCCCCGCCGTCGGACGGCACTGCCGAGGCCTGGTCGTGCCGGCCACCTTCGTGAGTTGCACGACGATACTCTGGTTCCAATCCACAATCGCTTCGTTGAGATAAGGATCCCACGCGCTCGAAACGTTGTCCCCGACCTTCAGCGTGAACGGGTTGCTGGTCCTGGCCCAGTGATAGCCGCCCCATGAGTGGTTGGCAAACGAGGTCGTCGCCCCGGCGACCGCCAGCGCTGATGCCACCAGGAGACCGGTCCGCCAACTGAACTTCGTCATGCTCTATATCCTTGTTGAATCGAGTGAGTTCGCCGATCTAGACACACGGCAATCTGGCTCGCGGGTGCAATGCGGGGGCCGATATGACCCGACGTGCACGGGCATGCAGCCCCGGTCAGAACTGCGATGACTCGCAGCCCGTCACGGCCCGACTGGATTTAGAGCTGATTACGGACGTCGTCCGTGCGACGAACTTTCTGGGTGTGGCTATCCACTGAGGGACGCGGTTTAGCGCGCTATGCTGGCCTTCGCTGCCAGAAGCGGGGGATGGCGCGATGAAGCGGGACGATCTTGGCGCCGTACTCATTGGCAAAGATCCGCGTCACCTCGGCGCCAAAGAAGAAAACCTGCGCTGAGTAATAGACCCATAGCAGCAACGCCAGCACACTGGCCGCCGTCCCGTAGACCGACGCGGCAGCGGCAGTCCCCACAAATATCGAGATCGCGACGGTTCCCAGGTTGAACAACAGGGCGGTCACCATGGCGCCGACCCAGGCATCACCCCACGCCACGTAAGCATCAGGGACCAACTTGTAGACGAGCGTGAACATCGCCGTGGTCAGCCCGAAACCGAGAATGAAGTTGGCGACTTGCAGGATCGCGGCAGGTATCGGGAGCGCGCCCTCGAAATATGCCCCGGCTGCAGCCACCGTGGTGTTCAGTGCGAGAGACAGGAACAACAGAAGGCCCGCACCGACCACCAGCAGAAATGCATACAGCCGATCGGTCAACATCCCACGAACCGACGCGAGGATCCCGGTGTTCTCGGACGGAGGCTCCTGCACTCGCCAGACGATGTTCAGTGATTGACGAAGCTGCATCACCAGAAACGACGCGCCCAGGAAAAGGGTGACGAGACCGGTGACGGTTGCGACGACACCTCCAGTCGGTGTCGCCACTTGTTGAAGCATGAGTTGCGCCGCCTGAGCGCCCTCACGGCTGAAGAAACGTTCGAGCCACGGTCCGAGCTGGCCCTTCGCGGCCGCGCTTCCGACGAAGAATCCCGCGACACCGGTGACGACGATGAGCATCGGGCCGACGGAAAACAGCGTGAAATAGGCGAGCGATGCGCCGAGCCGTGCGGCGCCGTCGGACGACCAATCCGAATAGGCGCGCCAGAGCAGCGAGCTGAGTTGGCGCAATCGCAGGACGCGCAATAACTGCAGTTGACGGCGCAGCCCGAATGCGCGCTGCCGCTCAACCGCCCCGGGGTCCGGGTGAACCGGTTGCTCTTCGTGATTCACCATTCATCATCCTCAGCATTCAGCAGCGGAACTGCAAGCTGAACGCTGGATGATGCCGCTGACGTCGAGTTTCGGCTGAGGTCCAATCGTGAGCGAGATTGACGATCAACGCTACTTAGCGCGCACAGGGTCGAACTTCTGGTTCTCGAGACACACGAACTCGATGAGATCGGTGTCGACCAGCAGCCGTTGGTTGACGCGGACGGTCCACGGCTTTGTGTACGCCTTCGGGTCGTCGATCGTGATGTCGATCTCCAGCGTGCCGAAGTTCGGGCGCCGGAATCGCTCGGTCAGCTTGCCCGCAGATGTGAGCGGCGCGCCGTTGACATCGAGCCAGACGTCATCGCGGAAGCCCGTGGTCTCGACCACGAGCGTGTCGCCCTCCCAACGACCTCTCGAATAGCCGAACCACCAGGGTTGTGGATCGTTGTTCGGGGCGGGACGGCCGTCCATGAAGATCTGACGCAGGCCGCCGTTCGCCTCGTAGATGACGACGATCAGGTCCCTCGTCTGAACCATCTTGCGCGGCTGCGAGTGCGTGTGCAGCTGCATCAGACCGAGCGGGAGACAGGCGGCGTCGGGGTTGTCCTTGCTGTTGGTCGACATGCGCTGCTTGCGCAACTCGGCGGCCCATGGCTGAAACGGCAGTCCCTCCTTGAATCCGGCTTCGATGTTCCAGAACGTAGCCTGCACCGGCGTGCCCGGCGGTGGCGGCGGCGGTCCTCCGCGGAAGCCGAGCACGCCGGCGTAGTTCCAGATGCCGCTGAGATCCGGCTTGCCGTCTGGCGTGCGCGGCGCTGCCGCGGTCGCATCGAACTTGCCATCGGCGGTGCGCGGCACGCCTGCGGTCGGATACGTCGGCCATTGCGCGCCGAGTGATGGAGAAATCGCCGCGGCGATTGCGAGCGCGCCGGCGACTCGAACCACGATGTTCATGGAGCCGGATTATAGGGGAATCAATTCGCGCGCAGCGTCTTCATGGGGTCGACCCTGCTGGCGCGTCGCGCCGGCACAAGCGTCGCGATTAGCGCAGCCGACCCGAGCACCGCACAAGCGCCAGCGAGAACGTGCGCCGCGGTCGGCTCGACGCCGAACAGCTGCGTTCGAATGAGATGACCGGCGCCGATCGCGATCGGAACGCCGATGGCCAGACCCGCGGCAATCAGCCAGCCGCCGTCGCGCACGACCAGCGCCAGCACTTGAGCAGGACGAGCGCCGACCGCCATGCGGATGCCGATTTCACGTTGACGATCGGCCACCGTCCGCGCGAGCAGTCCATAGAGACCGATCGACGCGAGCATCAACGCGGCCACACCAAAGATCGACGACAGTAACGCGCGATACCGCTCGCCCGCGACGGTTCTCCGCATCAGGTCGCTCATCGTCTCGAGCCGTGTGATGACGAGAGGGGTGTCGAGCGTCGCCACGGCCTGACGCAGAGCAGGCGCCAGAGCCGCCAGATCGTCGGTCGTCCGAACGATGACCTGGTCGGTACCCAGATAGACCATCTGTCGTGAGAACAGATAGAAGGACGGATTGGCCTGTTCGACGTACTCCCGGAGCTTCGTGTCGGCGGCGATGCCGACGATCGTGAGCCAGGCATTGCCGAACCGCAGTCGGCGCCCAAGCGCGCTGCCATTGAAGTACCGCCGCTCCAGCTCTTCGGAGACGACGGTGACTCCGGTGCCGCTGAGCGTGTCACCGACCGCAGCTGGTGAGGCGAGCTGCTGCGACGTCGTGTCAGCCGCGACAAATCCTCGCCCCCGTAGTACGCGAATCCCCATCGTCTCGAAATAGCCGTCACTGACGGCATGTCGGAAGCCACTGACGGTTTCACCGGGGCGTCCTTCGACCTCGAGCGCGTTGGTGCCGTAACTTCCGCCGAAGGGAGCCGCCGACGTCGACGCCGCGGAGATCACGCCAGGGATCGATCGGATCCGGTCGAGCAGCGAGTGAACCGACTGCCCGACACTCCCCGGCGATCCCGCCCGGACGGGCCGCACTCGAAGCACCATCATGTTCTCGGCGTTGAAGCCGATTGGTTGCGATGTCAGACGGACGAGCGTCTCGCCGAGCAGCGACGCACCCACCAGAAGGACGACGGCCAGCGCCACCTGACCGACCACGACGCTGCTGTGCGCGCCGTGGCGGCCCGACGTGCCTCGTCGGTCGCGAAGCGCGTTGGCCGGATCGACGGCCGACATCGCGAGCGACGGCCAGAGGCCGAACACGACGACCGTGACGGCCGCCAGGACCAGCGCGAATGCGAAGACCCTGACGTCGACGGCCACGGTCTCGATCCGTGGGAGTCCTGCCGGTGCGAGCGCGACGAGCGCGGGCGTCATCACCCACGCCGCGGCGAGACCACCGCCGCTGCCGCCTGCGGCGAGCACGCCGCATTCAGCGAGCAGTTGCCGCGCCAGCCGTCCTCGACCTGCACCCAGGGTCGATCGAACGGCGATCTCCTGCCGGCGCGAGCCGGCATCGCCGAGCAGCAGTCCCGCGACGTTCGCACAGGAAATCAGCAGCAGCAATCCCGAGGCGGCCAGCAGCAGCAACAGCGGCAGACGTGACGCGCCGAGTTGCTCGTTGGTGAGCGCGGTGACCCGGGAGGTCAGGCGCGACGGATCGGCATCGCCTCGCAGGATCGGTTCGACCTCTGCGGCCGCCTCTGTGACGGTGACGCCGGGTTGCAACCGTGCGACCACGAAGAACCGGTTGTTGCCCGCTTCGCGCTCGCGAGCTGGGCGGGTGCCATACGGGATAAAGAATTCTGCCGGCTCTCCGTCGAAGTGGAATCGAGGAGGGAGCACGCCGACGATCGTCATCGGCACGTCGTCGATCGTCACGCGCCGGCCCAGGATGGCAGACGCTCCGCCGTAACGACGTTGCCACGCTTCGTACGAGATCATCAGCGAATCGCTCGCACCCTCGTCTTCTTGACGCGTGAACGTCCGTCCTGCAAACGGCGTGACCCCGAGCATCGGCAGGAATCCCGACGAGAGCAGCGTGGTTTGGGCGACATCACCGTCGACGATGGCCTGGCGCGGCGACAAGCCGACCGCGACGTCCTGGAGCGTTCGACTGCGTTCCCGCAGGTCGCGGACCATCGGCCACGACAGCGGAACGGTGTTCCAGAACGCACCCGCGACCGGATCGTTGCGCCACTGCGGACGCGTGAGCCAGATTGTGACGAGCCGGTCGGCGTCATGCCACGGCAGGGGCCGGAGCAACACTGCATCGACGACCGAGAAGATCGCCGTCGTCGCGCCGATGCCGAGCGCGAGCGTCAGCATCGCCGTGAGGGCGAGACCGCGCCGCGTCGACCATCGCCGCACCGCGTGACGGAGTTCGGTCAGGAATGCTCGCATGGGTGCCTCTCGCGATGAGACGTCGGTCGTTGCTTCAGGGTTGGGGATGGCCACTCTACCTTGAACTAGGCTATAGAGATGCCAGATCTCGGGATGAACGCGCGGGCGTGGGCGCTCGCGGATCGATGCGCGAACGAGGCGGCCGAGTTGCGGGTCTCGGTGCATCGCCTTGCCTCGGGCGCGCGAGTGATCGATGCCGGTGTGCAGGTGCCCGGCGGTCTGGCCGCGGGCCGCGTGATGGCCGAGATCTGCATGGGCGGTCTCGGGCACGTCGACGTCGTGACGCTGTCGATCGGGGGCGAGTCGTGGCCTGGCGTGCAGGTGTGGACCGACCATCCAGCTGAGTCGTGCATGGCCTCGCAATATGCCGGCTGGGCGATCAACCCTGAGGGGTACTTCGCCATGGGCTCCGGTCCCCTTCGCGCCAGGGCGCGTGTCGAGAAGGAGCTGTTCGAGAAACTCTCGTACGAGGAGGACGCAGCGCGTGGCGTGCTCGTGCTCGAGGGCCGCACGCTGCCGGACGGCGGCGTCGCCGCGTGGGTGGCGAAGAAAGCCGGTGTGCCGGCCGATGCGCTGACCTTCGTGGTGGCGCCGACGGCGAGTCTGGCCGGCGGTGTCCAGATCGTCGCGCGCTCGATCGAGACCGGCCTGCACAAGATGGACGTGCTCGGATTCGACGTGCGCACGGTGGTGAGTGGGTTCGGCACGGCGCCGCTTCCGCCGGTGGCGAAGAACGACATGCGGGCGATCGGGCGCACCAACGACTGCGTGCTCTACGGCGGGCAGGCGCGCTATACGATCCGCGCCGATGACAGCGAGCTCGCCGCGCTCGCCGAACGGCTGCCTTCGAGTACGTCTAAAGATTACGGCACGCCGTTCTACGACATCTTCAAACGCTACGACAACGACTTCTATAAGATCGACCCGATGCTGTTCAGTCCGGCCGAAGTGTGGCTCACGAGCGCCACCAGCGGCCGCACGTTTCATGCAGGCGAGGTGAACGCCACCGTGCTGCGTGCGTCGCTGTTCGAGGGATGAGATGCGCGCCGTCATTCTCAGCGCGCGAACCGGCTGGCACACCGACGAGCTGTGTCGTGCTCTCGGCGCGCGCGGTCACGTCGGCGTCGTGCTGCCGTACGAAGGTCTCGTCGCGCGCGTCGGAGACGTCGGAGAGGCGGGTCTCGCTCGGCCCGAGCCCAGTCGAGGGCAGACCCGCCGCCAGTCTGACCTGACCAGCGCGAACATACCGATCCTCGACGCCGACGCCGTGCTCGCCCGGATCATTCCGAGCGGATCGCTCGAGCAGATCATCTTCCGCGTCGACGCACTCCATTGGATCGAGGACCGCGGCATCACGGTCATCAACTCGCCACGCGCGATCGAGCGCAGCGTGGACAAGTTCTACACGACCGCGTTGCTCGGCGAAGCCGGGCTGCCGACGCCCGACACGGTCGTCTGCGAGAGCGTCGACGCCGCGATGGCTGCCGTGCGGGCGATGGGCGATGTCGTCATCAAGCCGATCTTCGGCTCGCTCGGACATGGGATGGTGCGCGTGAGCGACCCCGATGTGGCGCTGCGAATCATTCGCGCGCTCGACCAGACGCGCGCGGTGTTCTACGTGCAGCGTGCGATCGATCACGACGGTCGCGACGTGCGCGCGTTCGTCGTCGGCGGCCGCGTGCTGGGTGCCATCGAGCGCCGGGCACCAGAGGGCGACTGGCGGACCAACGTCGCGCGGGGCGGTACGGCACGTCCGTTCGAGCTGCCGTCTAAATGGGCGCAGTTGGCCGTCCGCGCGGCCGCGGCCATCGGCGCCGACTACGCCGGGGTCGATCTGCTGCCGTCGCGCGATGGCGGGGTGTTCGTGCTCGAGGTCAACGGCATTCCCGGGTGGGAAGGGCTGCAGCGGGCGACCGGCATCGACGTCGCCGCCGCGATCGTCGCGCAGGTCGAAGCCCGGCTGCGCACCCGTGGACCGGCCGCCGCTGACTCGACCGAAGTGTTGCCGGCATGATGGTGGCTTCGCCGGACGAGGCCTACGCCATGCGCGTCGCCGCGGCCGCACAGCTCGCCTGTCTGCTCGAAGCGAGCGCGCCGAAACCTGGCAACGTCTCGCCGGGACACGCCTTCGAGGATCTTCGGTACGAGGACTTCGTGGCGAGTGCGCTCGCGATCGGCCGTCCATTCGAAGGCGCCGGCACGCGTCCGCTCGGCGAGACCGTGCGCCTCGCGATCGAGGCGACGCGGGAGTGGACGAAATCAAATACCAACCTCGGAATCGTCCTCATGCTGGCCCCGCTGGCGCGCGCGGCGATAAATGGGGTCGGGAGTCATTTTACGAATCGCGAAATGACTCCCGACCCCATTACAGTCTTGCGATCGGCTGTGGGCGTGGTGCTGGCCGAGACGACCGTTGATGATGCGCGTGAGGTGTACAAGGCAATCCGGCTTGCCAGGCCCGGTGGACTCGGCAAGGCTGGCGCGCAGGACATCGCGGACGAACCGACGATGACGCTGCTCGAGGTGATGCGTCTCGCCGCCGATCGCGATGACATCGCCAGCGAGTACGCGACCGGATTCGAGCTGACGTTCGCGACGGGCGCACCCGCCGTGGCGCGTGCGCGCGCCGATGGGCTTCCCTGGGATGATGCGACCGTCGAGGCTTACCTCACGCTCCTCGCCGCACGGCCCGACACGCACATCGTTCGGCGCACCGGACCCGCCGCGGCAGGCGAGGTCTCGCGCCGCGCTCGTGCCGTCCTGGCAGAGGGAGGTGTCCGGACGCTGGCCGGACGCCAGGCGATCGATGATATGGATCGGGCGATGCGCGACGCGCGGAACAGCCTGAACCCGGGCACCACGGCCGACCTGACGGCGGCCGCGATTTTCGTCGTGCTGCTCGGCGGCGGGTGGTCGTCGTCCGCCTAAAGGCGGACACTACAGGTGCAGAGTGTCCGGCTTTAGCCGGACCGTGAGGCAGGTGCGTAGTGTCCGGCTTTAGCCGGACCGTGGAGGCAGGTGCGTAGTGTCCGGCTTCAGCCGGACCGTGGAGGCAGTCGATGAACAGACGCGGTGAATTCCGCGTGTCGGTGACGAAAGACTATCTCGTGTTCGCGTCCGCGCACTTCATCACGTTTGCCGGACACCGATGCGAGGGCCTTCATGGCCACAACTATCGCGCGCGCGTCACCGTCGAGGGCGCCCTCAACGAGGAGGCCTGGTTCGTGTTCGACTTCGTCGAGCTGAAGCGAATCATGAAGCGGCTGTGCGACGAGATCGATCACCTTGTGCTCCTGCCCACCAAGAGCGATCGAATCGGCGTGGTCGAAGACGGAGAGACGGTGTCGGTCTCGGTCGATGGAAAGCCGCGATATGTGTTCCCGCGGCGTGATTGCGCGCTGCTGCCGATTCCCAACACCACCGTCGAAATGCTCGCGCAGATGTTGACCGAACGTCTCCACGGCGAACTGACGTCGCTCGGTGCGCGTGGCCTGACGGCCATCGAGATGGAGGTCGAAGAGAATTTCGGGCAGTCTGCGGTTTATCGCGTAGGATTGGGCTGAAAAGCAGAATGCACAATGCAGAATTCAGAATGCAGACACTGCGCTCGTGCGAAGCAGGGTGTGTAAATAGCTGCACCCGCACTCCCCGCCTTCGATGCACATAGTGTCTGAATTCTGCATTCTGAATTCTGAATTGGGCCGCTTCGAACACCCTGTCTTTTCAACCTGGAGACCCGCATGCGGACCCTCACTGCGTTCGCCCTGTTCGCGCTCGTTCTCCCTCGCATCGCCGCCGCGCAGCAGTCCGCGCCCCTCGACTCCGCTCGGGACAAGCCGAATGGCGAGGCCATCTACAAACAGAGCTGCGCCGGTTGCCATGAAGGCTCTCTGCCGAGGGCGCCCAATCGCGAGGCGCTTCGCGCGATGTCGCCCGAATCCGTCGATACCGCACTCAGCTCGTTCAGCATGCGTCGCCAGGGCGCCGCGCTCAGTCCGGCCGAACGCCGGGCGGTGGCGGCGTTCGTGACCGGTCGCGCGCCCGCGTCGTACAAGGCGCCGCTGGAGGCGATTGCCAAGACGGCGTATTGCGCCGCCGCCAACGCGCCGAAAGAACCGCTGTCGGGAGCGGCGTGGAACGGCTGGGGCATCGACGCCCGCAACACCCGCTTTCAGACTGCGGCGGCGGCAGGACTCGCGGCCGCCGATGTGCCCAAACTCAAACTGAAATGGGCATTCGGCCTGCCAGGGGTGTCCGCGTCCGGCTCACAGGTCACCGTCGTCGGATCGCGGGCCATCGTCGGCAGCCGCAATGGCGTTGTCTACGCACTCGACACCCGAACGGGGTGCGTCGCGTGGGCGTTCGAGGCCGATGCCGGCGTCAGGTCCACGCCGGTAGTCGATCGCGCGAGCAACACGGTTTACTTCGGCGACGCGCACGCCAACGTCTATGCCCTCGACGCGCTCAGCGGCACGCGTAAGTGGAAGCTCCAGATCGAGACGCATCTCGACGCGATGATCACCGGCGGCATCGCACTCCACGAGAATCGTCTCTTCGTACCGGTCTCCTCACTCGAGGAAGGCACGGCCGTGATTCCAACCTACGAGTGTTGTACGTTCCGCGGCAGTCTCGTCTCGATCGACGCGCGGAGCGGCAAGCAAATCTGGAAGACGTACACGATCCCCCAGGCGGCACAACGGACGACGAAGAACGCGCGAGGCACGCAGTTGTGGGGGCCCTCGGGTGGGTCCGTGTGGTCGCAGCCGGCGCTCGATCCTGAACGCAATCGCCTCTACATCACCACCGGCGACGCGTACTCGAATCCGCCCTCTAAAGAGACCGACGCGATCATGGCGCTCGCAATGGATAGCGGCAAGGTGCTCTGGGAACGACAGGCGCTCGCCGGCGACTCGTGGAACGTCGGGTGTCTCGAGCCGAAAGGCGACGGCCGCTCGAACTGTCCAGACAAAGCGGGTCCCGATCACGACTTCGGCAGCTCACCGGCACTGGCCACGCTCGCGGATGGACGCCGGGTGCTGTTGGCCGGGCAGAAGTCCGGCATGCTCTACGGCCTCAATCCGGACACCGGCGAGTTCGTGTGGAAGACGCAGGTGGGTGAGGGTGGCGTGCTCGGCGGGATCGAATGGGGCTTTGCGACCGATGGATCGACGGCGTTCGTCTCGCTCTCGAACGCGCTCGAGAAGAAGCCGGGTGAGGCAGGCGGCGTCGTTGCGGTCAACGTCGCCGACGGCACGAAGCGCTGGTCCGCGCCGCCTCCGGCCAACACGTGCGGCGCGCGGCCAGGATGCAACACCGGCCAACCGCAGGCGGTCACCGGCATACCCGGTGTCGTGTTCTCGGGCAGCCTCGACGGCCACCTTCGCGCCTACGACACCGCGAGCGGGAAGGTGCTCTGGGACGCCAACACGCTCGATGAGTTCGAGACGGTGAACGGTGTGCAGGCGCGCGGTGGCTCGCTCAATGGACCCGGCGTCACGGTCGTCGGCGGCATGGTGTTCGTCAGCTCCGGCTACAGCTCGATCGGCTTCATGCCTGGCAACGTCTTGCTTGCGTTTTCGGTTGATGGGAAGTGAGCACGTGTAATTCAAAATGCAAAATGCAAAATGCAAATGGAACCGGAGAGTCGATACGTTCGCACCCCTTTTGCACTTTGAATTTTGCATTTTGCATTACAGCTGACGCGCCCTCGCCACTTCACGGGCGCCAATAGTTCCCTTGTGCAGCGCCGTCGCGACGAGCGCGCCATCGCACCCTGCAGCGGCGAGCTGCTCGAGATCAGCCGATCCTCGGACGCCGCCGCCGGCGAGCACCGTCACGTGCGGCGGTGCCACACGGCGCACCGCGGCGATGAGGTCGAGGTCGATCCCGCTGCCCGTTCCCACCCGCGCCAGATCGAGCGCAATGACGGTTTCGATGCCGGTGTCCACCGCACTCTCGACCAGCGCGCCAGCTGTCTCGCCGCGCAGCGCGTTGCTGGCGATCGGCACTCCGTCCCGCAGATCGAGGCTGAACACGACATGGTCTCCGCCAACGGCGGCGCAGATCGACGCGAGCGCGTCAAACGAGGAGAGTGTTTCCAATCCGACGACGATCTGCGCTGCGCCAAGTGCGCGCACTTGACCGGCGGCCTCGCTGCTCGAGATGCCGCTGTCGACGAAGACGGGCACACTGAGGCGACAGAGCTCGGTCACCAGCACCTGCTGAAGAGGACGTCCCTGAATGGCGTCGAGGTCGGCGACATACAGCGCATCGACACCGACTCGATCGACGTAGTGCGTCGCCAATGCGAGGCTGTCGCCCGCGGTCATCGACGCGCCAGCGACGCTGTTAACAGGACGATAGCTCTCGCGTGCCCCGGCGACAGCATGAACGGCGCGGCCGCCGAGCAGGTCTAGAACGCCGATGATGCGCACGGAGGAATGATCGCAGAAGGAATCAGGATTCAGGAATCACCCCTCGACGTTGCTCGGGGTGCCCCTGAGCGAAGTCGAAGGGCAGGATTCAGGTCTGGGCCAGGAGTCAGCCTCAGTGTCGGTGAGCGCAGGTATGATGTTTTGCGTTTTGAGTATTGAGGTTTCGGTCACCGGCTGGGACATTGGCGGCGTCAATACCAAGGCCGCGCGTGTGGTCAACGGCGCCGTTCTCGCCGTCCGCTCACGGCCGTACGAGCTGCAGCGCGATCCGCAGGCTCTGGTGCCGCTGCTGCGCGAGCTCGCAGACGAAGTGGGGCGCCGAGCCGGCGACGCGCACGCTGTCACGATGACGGCGGAGCTCTCACAGATGTTTCGCACCAAGCGCGAGGGGGTTGCCTTCGTGCTCGACGCTGTCGCGGCGGCGTTCGGGGCGTCGTGCGTGCATGTGTTTGCCGTCGACGGCCGTTTTCTCGACGTCGCGTCCGCCCGAGCGGAGCCGCTTTTGGTTGCGGCTGCGAATTGGGCTGCGACCGCGCGCCAGGTAGCTGTCGTCCATCCGAATGCGATCCTCGTCGACATCGGAACGACGAGCACCGACATCATCCCGATCGTGGCGGGGCAGGTCCGCGCCGCCGGTCTCTCCGATCCCGCGCGACTGTCATCGGGTGAGCTGGTCTACACCGGCGCGGTGCGAACGCCGGTGGAAGCGATCGCAAGTCACGTCCCGGTGGGTGGCCGGCGCACGGGCGTCTCGGCGGAGGGATTCGCGATTGCTGGCGATGTCCACGTCTGGCGCGGCCATCTCGCGCCGCACGAGTACGGCAGCCCGACGCCGGATGGCAGGCCTGTCACGCGTGAGTTCGTCGCCGAACGGCTCGCTCGCGTTGTCTGTGCTGATCGTGAGCTGCTGGACGAGGCGGGCATCACCGAGATCGCCGACGCGATTGCCCACGCGCAGATTGCGCGGGTAGCTGAAGCCATTACGATGGTCCGCGGTCGTCATCCATCCGTCCGGACGGCTGTCGTCACCGGGCTTGGCGCGTTCATCGCCGACGCGGCCGCGCGAGCGGCCGGACTCGAGGTCCTGGATCTGGCGGAGTCCCTCGGCCCAGAGGCCGCACGATGCGCGCCGGCGGCTTCGGTGGCATTGCTGCTAGAGCGTGCGCTCGGCGGGTCTAAAGACCCGCCTCTACGACGTTCTCCGGAGATCGACGTAGAGGCGGGTCTTCAGACCCGCCGGTCTCGAAAAGCGACGAACCAGCAGGCGATTGAAACCGTCGTCAAGATCGGCGGCGGCATGCTGGCCGACCGCGCGACGTTTGCGTCGGTGCTCGCGGCGATCGGCGATATCGCTCGGAGCCGACGAGTGTTGATCGTGCCCGGCGGTGGCCCATTTGCCGACGCGGTGCGCGAGATGGATCGCCGCGAGCCTCTCTCCGACGACGCTGCGCATTGGATGGCCATTCTCGCGATGGATCAGTACGCGGAGCTGATGGCATCGCGGCTGGCAGGCAGCGCGCTCGTCTGGAGTCCTGACGAGATTCACGACGCGATCGATGCCGGAGCGATTCCCGTCTTGGCGCCGTCGCGTTGGCTGCGCGCCGCCGATCCGCTGCCACACTCGTGGGAGGTCACGAGCGACAGCATCGCGGCATGGGTCGCTGGAGCAGTGGGCGCGACGCAGCTCGTGCTCGTGAAGCCGCCTGGCGCTCGCGGCGATGCGGTGGTGGATCCATACTTCGAACGTGCGCTTGGCGCGAACGTGTCGCACGTGATCGTGACCGCCGATAGGATCGAACTGCTAGCCCTCGAGGCCTGGGCCCTGGGGCCTGGATCTTAGAAGAGCCAGCGCGGCACTCGCTTCTTGTATCGCTGCCATTCGACGCCGAACGAACGAGCCGCCCAGGGTTCTTCGGCCAACACGACTCTCGCGTGAAACGCCGCGACGACGACGAGCGCGTAGTACCAATGCGCTCGCGTCTGAAATGCTCCGGCCCACCCGATCAGGATGAGCGTCACGGCGACATACATCGGGTTGCGCGAGACCCGGTACGGCCCTGAGACGACGAGGTGTCGCGGCGGATCCCACGGCGCCAGCGTGCCCTTGCCGGCGACAGAGAACTCGCGCACGCACCACAACAGCAGGGCGACACCCGCGGCAAATGGCGGCACGCCGACGAGGTGCAGTACGCGCCCGCGGACCGGCCACGCGATCCACGCCGGCACCATGAAGGCGACGAGCCCAGGTAAGAGGAGGAATGACAGCAGCGCGCGAAGGAACAGCACGTGCTATACGAGCGTTAACGTGGCCGCTGCACGCAGCAGCCGGACCTTCTCGGCGACGACCCGGCTTGTTCGCCCCGTCTCGCATGCGGCACCGCGGACGCCGACGATGTCCGCGCCACAGTCGCGCGCCCATTTCAGATCGTCGACGCTGAGTCGGCCCGCGACCGCTGCCGTGAGCCCCGCCTCGTGCGCGTGCCTCACCCATGAGGTGAGCGCGCTGGTCGTCATCAGCGCCGGCAGGCCCGGTCCGTCTTTGTCCGCGGTGTCGATCAGGACTCCTGTCGCCCCCGCACTCGATGCGGCGGCGATGATGTCCAACGGAGTGATGGCGGCGCGATCGGCGTACGCGACGGCGACGACACCGACCGAGCCGAACAAGCCCGATGCGTATCCGGATGTGCCGCGGACGGCGGCCCCGATCAACGAACGGACGCGCGCACGGGATTCGACGCCGGCAAATCCGAGCTTGACGAACGCAGCGCTCGCATCTGCAAACTGGCGTGCCGCCGCCTCGATCGTTGCCTCGTCAGCGGCATCACCCAACGCGGCGCTCACCGGCCGAATCCCGCCGACGACGGTCTGGATTGTGCGGAAGACGTCGATTGCCACGGGCGCCAGCGCGCCAGCGGTCGGGTCTTTCGCATCGATGATGATCGCGCCGCCGATCAGGGCCGCGTCGGCCTCCTCGGCATTGGCCACACTGACGAGAAGTTGCATCGTCTTGGCGTCGGCTCGAGGTCTTCTTACTTGCGCAGCGCCGTTGGCCAGTTCACGACCACGCTCACCTCTCGCTGCGCGCTCGAGGGCACGGGCATCGGCACGAGCAGGCGCTGGTGATCGCGCGTCACGTCGATGAGCTGCCCGGGATTGGGGGCCAACGCGAGGATCTCGAATGGGACTTGAAACAGCTTGTGGGGCGCGCTGGCCTGAAACGCGCCTCCGGGCGCGACATCGACCGCCAGGATTGAGCCGTCACTGCCGACGAACATCAGCTCCTTGCTGTCGCTGCGCCACCGGGCCACACCCATCGTGCCCCGCTCCGACACTTGCCATTTCCCAACGGCGGCTCCTCCGGCTGGATTGAACGACTGTACGAACATCTCCTGCTGACCGGTCTCAGTCGACAGGTAGGCGATCCAGCGATTGTCCGGCGAGACGTAGCCAACGTATTCGTTCGCGGGCGAGTTCACGACCGCGACCGGCGTTCGGTTACCAGCAGCATCGGGTTGCTCTGGCAACGCCCAGAGGTCACCCATCGACGAGTAAATCAGGTACCCGTTGCGCGACCAGTCCGTGAGGTTCGAGACGGGCTTGGACGATCTCAACCGCTCTTCGATGCCTGACCCATCGGCCGCCTTGCGAAACAGCTCAAACTCTTTGTCGCGGTTGGACTGCCACGCGACCCACTTGCCGTCGGGCGACCAGACCGGGTTCGTGTCGGTCGCGGGATCGAATGTGAGCCGCGTGCTCCCGCCCTTGATCAAGTCGACGATCCAGACGTCGTTGTTCGGGGGCCGCACCCGGAGATCGACGTTCAAGACCACGGCGGCCTTCGTGCCGTCCGGTGACACCTTCACGATGCCGTACGGCGCGTGGCCTCCAGGCGTGCCGACCGCCTGTCCCTCGCGATCGAACCAGGTCAATTGGCGAACGTCCTCGCTGATCGACCGGTAGATGAGCGTTCCCGTATTCGACGCCGAGAAAAAGCCGATCGCGCCGTTCGTGAAACTGGCGACCTGTTCCGCAATCGGTGCCGGTTCGCCGCGCAGCGTGAATGCCGTGGCGTCGAACTCCTGTGCGAGCACTGTGGTGTCGCGCTGGAACAGCAGTGTGAGTCGGCCGTCCGGTGACGCGGGCACGGCGACGACGGCAAAGTCCGTCTTCAATATGGGAGTGGTACTTTGCGCGTCCGGTTTTGCATCGAGGTCGCCGAGGGCGATGAAACGGCTGCCGGGCGCTGGGCCGCGGAGGTACACGAAATGCCGTCCGTCGGGCAGGAATGTGGGAAAGATATGTCCCAACTCACCGTTCGTCAGCTGCGTGACCGGTGTGAGTCCGCCGCCGTCGGCCGAGACGCGCATGATCCCGTTGCTGGTGCCGATGATGATGACGTTGTCGCGATTCCAGGAGCCGCCGAGCACCCATTGCCCGCCGAATGACTTCGGGGCCTCGGCGATGGCCTGGGGCGTGCCTCCCTCGACCGGGATCTTTCTCAGCCTGCCTCCGCCCTCGAACGCGATGAATCGGCTGTCCGGCGACCAGAAGAACGGAAACGGCACTTGACTCGTTCGAGCGTCCTCGAGTGGAACGGCCGCTGCTGAATCGAAGGTGCGAATCCAGACGCGCGGCGCGCCGTCGGCGCCGTATGCGGAAAAGACGATCTTGCGCCCATCCGGTGAGATGGTGGAGGCCCCTATCGACGTGAATCGCGCGTTGTCGGGCAGGCCCATCTGGAATCGCGTGACCTCGGCTGTGGGGGGCACCTCGCGGAAATGGATCCACGCCAGCGTCGCCAGCGCCACGAGCAGCACGGCTGTCGCGCCCGCGAGCGCCCACACGGGTGCGCGTGAGACCGGAAGGGCGGCAGCCGATTCGTCCGGCGTCGGCTCGAGCAGCAGCATCGCGTCGGCGACATCGCGGAGGCGACGCTTCGGATCCTTCTCCAGGCAGCGGCGGAGCAGCGGCCGGACCTTCGCGGGCACCTCGCTGAGATCCACGTCCTGACGCACGACGGCGGCGAGCACGTCGGTCACACTCTCGCCGGGGAAGAGCGGTTTCCCGGTCAGCATCTCGTAGACCACCACGCCGAACGCCCAGACGTCCGCACGCTTGTCCACGTTGCGGCCGCGCGCCTGTTCTGGCGCCATGTACGCCGCGGTCCCGAGAATCACGCCGGCGCCGGTTGAGGCGACGGTCAGCGTGGGTGTCTCGTCGACGGGCGTCACAGGAGCCCACGGGCCTTCCGCCTTGGCGAGACCAAAGTCGAGCAGCTTGATCGTGCCGCTCGGCGTAATCTTGATGTTCGACGGTTTGAGATCGCGATGGACGATGCCCTTCTCGTGCGCCGCCTCGATGCCGCTGGCGATCTGCTTCGCGAACTCGAGCGCCTCGTCGAGCGGAATCGCCCCCTGCTTGATGCGGTCGGCGAGCGTCTGCCCTTCGACCAGCTCCATGATCAGCGCGCGGTCTTCGACGCCGTAGATTGCGGCGATGTTCGGATGATTGAGCGACGCGAGCACCTGCGCCTCGCGCGTGAAGCGCGACATGCGGCTGGCGTCCCTGGCGAAGTCCTCCGGGATCATCTTGATCGCGACCTCGCGCCCCAGCTTGCTGTCGGTGGCGCGATACACCTCGCCCATGGCGCCTTCACCGATCTTCTCGGAGATGCGATAGTGCGCGATCGTCGACGGGGTCATGCCTCGGCTGCATGTTAGCACTGGGCAACGGAGGCTACGGAGGTGACGGTCTTAACAGGAGCAACGGAGCAAGTAAGGATGTTGATCAATCGTTCTCCGTTACTTCGTTTCTCCTGTTAATCCGTTTTCTCCGTAGCCTCCGTTTCCTCCAGACGATCAGAGGTCGCGCCTCCGGAAGGCGACGTAGGCAACGGCGACGGCGGCGATGGTGATCGTACCGAGAACTGCGAGATCGCGTGTGGTGTTGGCGGTGCCAGCGAGGATCTCGCCGCCGCGAAAGTAGTGAAATGGCGACACGACGGCGACACCTCTGAGCGGGCGCCAGAGCGTGGCGAGAAAATCGAGCAGGTACAACGCGACCGCCGTGACTCCAACAGCCGTGATCGCCGAGCCCCGGCGCCGCGCCCACCCCGACGCGGCAAGCGAGACGGCACCAAAGCACCAGGCGATCAGCGTCAGATGCCCAACCATCGAGACGACGACGCGGGGTGCGGGCCAAGCCTCGCCATCAGGGCCGAACATCACGAGGGCGATCCACAGTGTCAGCGCCATCATGACCACCAGTGATGCGATCGAGGACGCCATGAACACGAGCGTGCGCGTGACCAGCCAGTGCCGCGGCACCGGGCGTGCGAGCAGCAGATCGACCAAACCCGATTCCACATCTCCAGCCGGCTCACTCGCGAGATAGACCGCGAGCTGCACGATCAGCATGACCAGCAGTGCGTCGAAGAACGTGATCGTGGTCATGCTGCCAAACGTCAACAGCGCGACGCCGATCAAGGGCTGCATGAAGCCGGGCACCAATTGCGCGAGGCTGGCGATGTCGCGCTCGGCCGCGATCGCCGCCGCCGCGGCCACGAGTGTCAGCTGAAACGCCATCAGCAGCACCGCCACCGCGGCCAGGGGCCGCGCCGCGCGATTGAACGAGCGGAGCACGAGCGCGATCACCGCGTGTGCCCGCCCAGCAGCCGCAGGATCGTGTCATCGAGGGTGAAGGTCTCCACGCGCATGTCGGCGATCGGCAACCCGGCAAGTGCGGCGACGAGCGCACCGAGCGGGCCTCGGACGTCGACGACCCACTGCTGCGCCTCGCGAGCGACCATCACGATCCCGTCGATCGCCGGCACATCGCTGCAGACGGGCCGGGAAAAATGGATGGTCACTCGGCGCGGCGCTTCCGATCGCATTTCCGCGAGCGTGCGGACGGCAACGAGGCGGCCGTGACGCACGAGGCCGATCCGCTCGCACACACGATCGACTTCCGACAGGATGTGCGACGACATGAACACGGTCGTGCGGCCTGCGCGCGCGAGCTCGTCGACCGTCTCGCTGAACGCCTCGATCATCAGCGGATCGAGTCCGGAGGTCGGTTCGTCAAGAATCAGCACGGGTGGGTCGGTCATCAGCGCCTGGATCAGACCCAGCTTGCGCTTCATCCCATGCGAGTAGTCGCGCATGCGGCGCTTGAGGTCGAGATCGCTGACGTCGAAGCGGCGGAAGAGATCGTCCATGCGCGCCCGTGCCGGCGCGCGCGGACCGATCGACGCGAGAAACGACAGATACGTCGCGCCGGTCAGCTCGGGGTAGATCGGCATCTCGCCGGGCAGGTATCCGATGCGCGCACGCGCCTCGAGGCCCTGGCGCTGGCAGTCGAAGCCGGCGACCGATGCGCGTCCGCTCGTCGGGCGCACCAGGTCGAGCAGCATCCGGATCGTCGTCGTCTTGCCCGCGCCGTTCGCGCCGAGAAAGCCGAACACCTCACCCTGCGCGACGTCGAGCGTCAGCGCTTCGACGCCGACGACCGCGCCGTAGTACTTGGTGAGCGCCTCGATCGAGATGGCGGCGTGCGGCACGCCTCAGTGTGCCCCCTGGGTCGCGCCGCGAACAATCGCGGTCAGTACCTCCTCGAGCGGACCACTCTCGGGACGGCCGTCGAGCACGATGTCGCCGGGCGCGGCCTCGATCGCGAAGTTGGCGGACGTGCTGTCGACGATCTCCTGCCGAATCAGCCTGACCGAAACGGCAAACGGCTGCCGCAACAGTGCGCCGCTGGCTTCGAAGGCGTGGATGCGGAAGTCGTCGGCACCGATCACGGCACGTGCGTGCGACAGATCGAGCGTGACGGCCGCGTTGGCAGTCGCCACTCGAGGCGTCTCGACGACGTACTCGCGTCCGGCGGGACCCTCCTGCATCGTCAACGTCGGATCCGCCGTAGCTTGCATCATGGCGATCACCGACTCGAGCAGCGCCTGCGCCATCTGTGGCAGCGACAGCACCGGCTCACGAATGTCCGAGACGTGCACGACATACGTGCGGCCGTCGACGTGAATCGCTTGCGTTCGTCGTCGCGCCACCGGGTCCTGGCTGATGGCCGTCCGGAGAAGACCGTCGACGCCGTAGCTCGCCACTCGATAGTGCTGCGGATTGGCACGATCGATCAGATGCTCGATTCGAAACGGGCCGTCGGCAGCGCCGTCGATGGTCAGCTCGTATTCGAGGTATTCGACGCCGGTGGCCGTCGATAACGTCTGCAGCGATCGCTCGAGCACCTGCGATGCGGACAGACGCGTCGGCGCACCCAGGCGCGGCAGGACGGCGAACACGATGACGGCGACGGCCGCAGCAATCGACGCCGCGTAGACCCATCTCGCGCCGTGCGGTCCGAGTGCAGCGCGCACCGGACGCGGGCGCAGAACCGTCGCCCCTCGGACAGCCGGTGCGGCTGATCCGGGGGCTGACGCGAGCGACTGACGCAGTCGCACATCGAGTGCCGCGGGAATGTCGCCCGAGATGTTGACCGCGTCGGCGATCGCGCGCATCTGACGTTGCCGCTCGTCGATGCGCTGCTGGCACGATCGACATGCGGCCGCGTGCTGCCGGCTCGCCTCGCTCGCCTCGTTGTCGACGATCGTCTGGATTTCCACGTCTGTGAGACAGCTCATGATTTCCTCGCCTTTTTCCAGCGATCGACAGCCCGCGCGAGCAATCGCCCCACCGAGTTCTCGCGGATGCCTGTCGCCGTCGCGATTTCGCGATACGACAATCCGCTTGCCCGGAGCGACAGCAGCACCCGATCCCGGGGCGCGAGCGCCCGCAGCGCCCGCCGTGCACTGCGGATGTCGTCCTGGTCCTGTGCTGGCGCCGCCACGCGGCGGTCGTCTTCCGCCCGCCACGGCAGCCATCGCGAGCGCCATCGTCCGCGATCGCGGCACCCGTTGGCGGCGACCGTGAACAACCACGATCGCAGGTTCGACCGGTCACCGCGCGACTCGAGGTGCTGCAACAGCTTCAGAAACGTGTCCTGCACCACGTCCTCGGCGTCGCTTTCGCTGCGCAGTGTGCTGCGGCAGAAGCGGTAGATCGCGCCGCCGTGCTCGTGGAAGAGCCGGAGGACGTCATCCGCAGGCTTTCCTGCTGCGACATTCGGCGCATCCGCACGCTCGAGGGTGGTCATCCAGGCGTTGGCAATCGTAGTCACGATCGGCCCGTTAGCTGTAGAACGGGCGCGCGGGTGGTTTGTGACACCCGTGCCTCGTAGGAATCAGGAATCGGGAATCAGGATTCAGGCCTGGGCCAGGAATCAGGCCTGAATCCTTGCCCATTACTGAATCCTGATTCCTGAATCCTGATTCCTTCTGCGCGGCATCTATTCGTACCGGAGGGCCGCCGCCGCGTTGATCCGCAGGGCGCGCCAGGTCGGGAGCCAGACGGCGGCAGCGCAGACGACCAGAAGGATGAGCGGCGACAGCCCTAACGCGAGCGGGTCGAGCGGATCGACTTCGTACAGCAAGGCCGCGGTCGCACGCGAGGCGATGAGGGACAAGACGATACCGGCCCCGAGCCCACCAGCCACGAGCGCCATCGTCTCTCCGGCGACGAGTCGCACGACGCTGGCTCCCGGCGCGCCGAGGGCGCGGCGGACGCCGATCTCGTACGTCCGGCGACCCACGGCGTGCGCAACGCCGCCGAACAACCCGAGTGCGGTCAACGCCAACGCGATCGCGCCGACGATGGTCAACGACGAGGCCGCGCCGGTGGCGGGTGCGAGCGCCGTGTCCACGCGCGAGGAGAGCAGACCAACCTCATAGAGCGCCGCCAGCGGATCGTGCCGACGCACGAGCGACGTGATCGCCTGCAATTGCCGCTGGGCGTCGCCGCGTGCTCGGACGACGATCGTCATCGCACGCGGACCGCCTAACGAGTACGGGATGTACATGTACGACTTCGGTGCTTCTCCGATGGAGAGGTATTTCGAACGGCGGACGACCCCCACGACCTCGAAGCGCTCGCCATCGGGGTCCACGACGTATCGACCGACGGCGCGTCCATCCGGCCACAGACGCCGCGCCAGGACGTCGTTGAGGATGACGACCCGTGCATCCGGCTGATAGTCGCGATCAGTGAAGTCACGCCCATCGAGCACGACGATGCGAAGCGTGTCGAAGAAGCGGGTCCCGATCGCAGAGAACTCCGTCCTTGGCCACGGCCGGCCCTCCGCGGGCTGAAAGCCGTCCGGGCCGATCGACCGCGTGACCATGCCAAGCTCCAACGGAAGCCGATACGTCAGGCTCGCTGATTCCGTCTGCGGCAGATGCTTCACCTCGTCAAGCAAGGTCGACCAGAACTGTGCGGGATCGCGGGTCTCATCGTGACCGCCGATGTCGACCGACGTCGTCACGACATTGGTGGGATCGAATCCCAGGTCGATCGCCCGCCCGTTGACGAGACTGCGCACGCACAGCCCTGCGCCGGCGAGCAGCACCATCGAGACGACCACCTGCGCGGCCAGAAAAAGACGACGTGGCCACGATGAGGCGCGGCCGCCACGGCCCTCGTGCTGGCGCAACACAGTGACGAGGTCGAGTCGCGAGCCTTCGAGCGCCGGTGCCAGCCCGAACACGATCGTCGAGAGCACCGTCACGGCGATGCTGGCGGCGAGGACTCGCCAATCGAACACGACGTCGAATCCGACAGCGGCTCCTCGCGCAACGACGACCCGAGTGCTGCTGATCAGGCGGGTTGCTTCCCAGGCGAGCGCGACGCCGAGCGCTCCCGACGCCATCGACAGGGTGGCCGACTCGGTGAGCAGCTGCCACGCGACACGGCGTGGTGAGGCCCCAAGCGCGAGCCGAACGCCGATCTCCGTCCGCCGGTGTTCGGCGCGGGCGAGGAGGAGTCCTGCGACGTTGGCGCATGCGACGAGGGTGATGAGCAGCGACGCCACGATGGCCAGTGCCGATGCGGCAATCGCTTCACCACGAAACGTCGGCAGGATGCGACCTTCGGATTCCTGAAGGGCCAGCAGCGTCACGCCGCGATTCGTGTCTGGCCGATCCCGCGCCAGTCGTCGAGCCAGGATCTCGACGGCGCGTTGTGCCTGCGCGGGCTCGACGCCGGGCGCCAGACGGCCGATCGTGAAGTAGCTGCTGTCGTCGGGTTCGCGGTCAGCCGCGACGAGTGTCGAGCGTGGAATCCACAGATCGGAAGAGAAGCCGAGGATCGTGCCGCCGAACCCTGCCGGCGCGATGCCAATGATGCGGTGCGGTCGGCCCTCGACGGTAATGGTCTGGGCGAGCGCCGATCGGTCGCCGCCGAAGCGACGTTTCCAGAGCCCGTCGCTCAAGACCACCAGGGGCTCGCCCGAGCGCTCTTCCTCCGGCGCCGGGAATCGACCCAGCGCGGCCCGTACGCCGAGCACGTCGAAGTACCGATCGGACACGAACTCGCCAAACACCCGCTCGAACGAGCCCTCGACGCCGAGAATCAGAGGGAACGGCTCCTCGGCGGCGGCCGCATCGAACACCGGTCGCAGGTCACGGATGTCTTCGAAGTCGCGATAGCGCGTCGGGAAGTACGGCGCGCCTACGCCGTCCTGGCGCCAGACGCGGACGAACCGCTCGCTGTGTTGGATCGGAAGGGGTCGAATGAAGACGCTGTTGACGATCGAGAAGGAGACGCTCGTGGCCGCGATACCGAGCGCCAGGATGAGGACGATGGCGGTGGTCGCAAGCGGTGCGCGCGCCTGGAGGCGGGCGCCCGCCGCGAGATCGCGCCACACTGTTACTTCCCGACCATGTGCGGCGGGTCCCTGTTGTTCTCTTCGCAGATGCTCTCGATCAGCTCGATATCCGGCTGCAGATCCCATGAGAGCCGCACGTTCCACGGTTTCGTGTATGCCTTCGGATCGTCGATGGTCACGTCGATGTAGATGCGGCCGACCGTCGGCCGCGTGTACCGCTCGGTGACTTTCAACGCTTCGGTGCCAGGCAGCCCGCGCATGTCGAGCCACGTTTTACCGTTCTGGCCGATCGTCTCGGCGATGAAGGTGTCGCCCTGCCAGCGCCCGATCGAGTATCCCATCCAGGTCGGCTGGGCATCTTTCGGGAAGCCTCGACCATCAGTGAACACCTGGCGATAAATCGTGCGCGACTCGTGCAGGAAGAGCATCACCTCTGGCGTCTGTATCAGCTTGAGGCCGTCCGGGATGTTGAGCTTTTCGGGAATGCCTGAAGGCCAGCAGCGCACGCCGGGATGGTCCTTGCCGTTCGTGTCGATGCGCTCTTTGTAGAGCGCTTCGGCCCATGGCTGCAGCGGCACTTCGCCTGGCTTGAGATCGGCGGCCAGGTTCAGCAGGTGCTTCACCCGATCCGTGGGCATCCAGAATCCCGAGAGATCGATCTTGCCGTCGGGAGTACGCGGCGGCGGCGCTTTCAGATTGACTTTGCCGTCGGGCAGGCGCGGCACGTTCTTCATGGGATGGTTGTCCCACTGCGCGCCGGTCGTCACCGTCATCGCCCCGGCCAATCCGATCGAGAAGAGGAGCTGTCTGAAGATCCGTGCAATCCGGCTGCTCATAGTCGTTCCTTGGGGTCAGGGCACAGGCCTGCCCTAAGCCTGCCCCAGGCCTGGCCTATGCCTGGCCCTGGTGCCTCGGCGAAGGCGAATTTTAGCAGACACGCTACTATGTGCCCGCAACGGAGCCGAACCGTTTGAGCACACGTGACGAGGACCTTACACGCGATCCGGGCCTGACCCGCGCGGCGACCATTGGCGGCGTAGAGCGTCCGGGCCTCGGGGTCACGAATGTGGCGACGGTCGCGACCCCGTCCCCGCGATCTGGGGACACACAACCACCTGTCTTTGCTCCCGGCTCGATCGTCGCCGGCCGTTACCGGCTCGTCGCGCTGTTGGGACGCGGCGGTATGGGCGAGGTCTATCGCGCGGACGATCTGACGTTGGATCAGCCGGTCGCGTTGAAGTTCCTCCCCGACACGGTGGCCGAAGGCGACACTCGCCTTGGTCAGTTCCACAACGAATTGCGCGTGGCGCGGCAGGTGTCGCACAAGAACGTCTGCCGCTTGTACGACCTCGGCGAAGCGGCGGGCCGCCGCTTCCTGACGATGGAGTACGTCGACGGCGAGGACCTCGGCTCGTTGCTGCGACGCATCGGACGCATCCCGCACGACAAGGCGGTCCAAATCGCGCGACAGCTGTGCGCCGGTGTCGCGGCGGCGCACGAGCGCGGCGTGCTGCATCGCGATCTCAAGCCGGCGAACGTGATGATCGACGGCGACGGCAACGTGCGCATCACCGATTTCGGTATCGCGACCGCCGCCGATCAGGGGGCGAACGAGTTTGCGGGAACGCCCCAGTACATGGCGCCCGAGCAGTTCACGGGTAAGGGCGCGTCCGTCAAGAGCGACATCTATGCGCTCGGGCTGACGCTATTCGAGCTGTTCACCGGCCGTCGGGCGCAAGAGAGCAAGACGCTCGAGGAGCTGAAGCGCTTTCACGAAACCGGCACGCACACGACGCCCTCGTCCATCGTGCGCGACCTTGACCCGGCGGTCGAGCGACTGATTCTTCGCTGCCTCGAGCGCGAACCCGAGCGTCGTCCGGCGTCGGCGCTCGTCGTGGCCGCGGCCCTGCCCGGTGCCGATCCGCTTGCAGCGGCGCTGGCGGCGGGCGAGACGCCGTCTCCTGAAATCCTCGCTGCGGCCGGCGAAGCGGAGGCGCTGGGCGTGGTTCGCGGCGTGGCTGCGGTGGCGCTCATCGTCGCAGGCCTTCTCGTGTTTGCCAATTCGTCGCCTCGGCTGTCGATCGTCGGCCGCGTTCCACTCGACAAGCCAGCGGCCGTCTTGATCGACAAGGCCAACACGTTGGTGGCGTCGCTCGGTTACGACGAGCCAGTCGTTGGTCACGCCTCGCGTTTCGTGTTGGCCGAGGACTACATCGAGTGGCTCCGCTCGACGAGACGGACGCCGCAACGCTGGGACGTGCTGACGAACGGCACGCCGTCGGGCGTGCGGTTCTGGTATCGCACCAGCCCGCGCGAACTGCGCACGCTGGTGAGCGGACCGGTGACGCTGACCGATCCGCCACTGACCGACACCGGGCAGCGACTCGTCATCCTCGACGGTGCCGGCCGCCTCATCGAATTCCGATCGGTGCCGCGGCAATACGACGAGAACGCGGCCGCCGGGGCCGCGCCTGCGCCGTCGTGGGACGCGCTGTTCGAGGCGGCTGGATTGCAGCAGACCGCGTTCACACCCGTCGCACCCCGATGGACGCCGCGCGACTATGCCGACAGCCGTGCCGCCTGGGAAGGACCGCTGCCCGGACGCGCCGACGTCACGATGCGAGTGGAGGGTGGCGCGTATCAAGGAAAGCCTGTGTCATTCGTGGTGACGGGACCGTGGACGAAGCCGACGCTGATGACAGTGCCGGCGCGATCGACCGTCGACACTGTCGCCGCGTGGATTCTGGTTTCGATCTTGACCGTACTGCTTGGCGCCGCGGTGCTGCTGTCGCGACGGAATATCAAGAGTGCACGCGCCGACCGGCGCGCCGCCACGCGCGTGGCCGTCTACATTGGCTTCGGCGCCGTGGTGGGCTGGCTGCTCGAAGCGCAACACATCAGCCGTATCGACGTGGAATTCAGTGCGTTCCTCGATGCGCTCGCCAAAGGCGTCGGAGGCGCCATGGGCGTCTGGGTGCTGTACGTCGCGCTCGAGCCCTACGTCCGCCGATTCTGGCCGGACAGTCTGCTCGGCTGGTCGCGCCTGATGGCCGGCCACGTCCATGATCCACGGGTCGGTCGCGACGTCCTCATCGGGGCGCTGTTCGGTGTGGCACTCAGCGCGGTGGAACTCTCGAAACTCACGATGATTCCGCGGTTCGGCTACACGGCCCAACGACCCGCGATCGCGACGCGTCTGGACGCCTTGTCCGGGCTCGCGTCGACGCTGTCGGTCTGGAACGACCAGGTCCTCAACGCTGTTGTCACTGCGCTGCTCGCCGTGCTGGTCATCGTCGTGTTGCGGCTGACGCTGAAGCGCAACTGGCTGGTGATGCCGCTGTCGGCCATCCTGCTGTCGACGTCGCTGAACTACCTGGGCGGCAGCGGTCCGCTCGCGCTGATCTTTCCGATTCTGGGCGGGGTGATCGTTACCGGAGTGACGGTGCGTTTCGGCCTGCTCGCGCTGGTCGTCGCTCGGGTCGTGTGGAATCTGATCTACGTGGTGCCGCTGATGCCGGACATGCGCCACTGGTCCGCGGCGGCGGGCAACTGGACGATCGCGCTGCTCATCATGCTGACGCTCTGGGCGTTCTACGCGTCGCGAGCCGGGCAGCCTGTGTTGGGGTCACTTTTGCGCGAGTAGTGCTCGGCGGGTCTCAAGACCCGCCTCTACATCGATCTCGGGGAACGTCGTTCATCTATTTGATCTTCTCGACAAACCCCATGAGCAGCTTGTTGAACTCCTGCGGCTTCTCCATCATCAGGAAATGCCCGGTGCCCGGGATCTCGGTGTACTCGAACGACGGGAAGATCTTCTTCGTGTACTCGGGGTTCGCGAGCACCGACTTGTCCGCATAGATGCCGAGCACGGGCAGCGTCGTCACGTCGTCTTTCCAGATCGCCGGATCGAACGTGGCGGCCATCGCGCCGTAGGCGGTGCTTTCCGGAGCGGCGAGCATCATCTTCAACACGTGCTGCTGAATCGATTGCGGCGTTGCGGGCGTGAACATGCCGCGGATCATCGCCTCGCGGTTCTTCATCCCCTCGGGGCCGCGCATGCGGTCGGCCTGCGGCGGCGGCGGGGCACCCTCGCGCGCGGGGCCGCCGCCGATGCGCAGGACGCCGTCGACCGCCACCAGCCCTGCGACGTGCTGCGGATAGAGCCGCGCGTACTGACGAATGACCGGCGTACCCATGCTGTGGCCGACGAGCACCACCTTGTCGGCTTTGGCCTCGGCGCGCACTGCTTCGACCGCGCGTGCGAACAGATCCATTGTGATGGGGTCCTTCGGCGAGCCGGTCTTGCCGTGACCCGGCAAGTCGAGCGTGATCACCCGGTAGCGCTTCGACAGTTCCGGGACGTTTTCCGCCCATGACGTCTCGTCGCACGTCCAGCCGTGTACGAGGATGAGGGTGCGGGCGCCGCTCCCACGGGTGGTCGAGTGGATTCGAATGCCGTCGACCGTGGCTGCCGACGCGGCGAGCGCGACGAACGAGAAACAGACAGCGAACGCAGTGACTCGGTTTCGCATGAGCGTAATCGTAACCGATCGCTGAGGCGGCAAAGATCGCCGGAAAAACATCACGCTGAGATCGCAGAGGGGCAGAGGTTTTCAAAGGATCTTTCTCGGCTCCTCGGCGATCTCTTCGTGATGCCTTTCTCTGCGATCTTCGCTCCATCTGCGATCTACGATGAGGGACGTGAGCGAGAACTCTGGGGCACCGCTCGCTGGCCGCGCCGTGCTGGTGACCGGGGCATCGAGCGGCATTGGTCGCGCGATTGCGCTGGCGGCGGCGCACGCCGGTGCTGACCTGGCGATTACCTACCGTACCAACGAGCGTGGGGCTCGTGAGGTCGAGCGGCAGGTGCGGGCGGTCGGCCGGCGGGCAGCGACGTTCCGTGTCGACGTCGCCGACGAGACATCGGTCAGGGAGCTCGGGCCCGCGGCCGTCAAGGCATTCGGCCGGCTGGACGTGTGGGTCAACAACGCGGGCGCGGATATCCTCACCGGGCCGGGTGCGCTGCTCTCGGATGGTGAAAAGCTCGACCTGCTGCTCGCGGTCGACTTGCGCGGCACGATCCTCGCTTCGTGGCGTGCCGCCGAGATCCTGGCGACGCAGACCGATGGCGGCGTGATCATCAACATGAGCTGGGATCACGTGCTCACCGGCATGGCCGGAACGAATCCTCAGATGTTCGCCGCGGTGAAAGGCGGCGTGCTCGCGTTCAGCAAGTCGCTGGCGCGCTCGGTCGCGCCGCGCGTGCGCGTCAACGTCATCGCCCCGGGGTGGATCGAGACGGCCTTCGGCGAGGGCCTGGACGAAGACACCCGTCGCGCGATTGCCGGCTCGACTCCACTGGCCAGGTGGGGCACTCCGGACGATGTCGCGAACGCGGCCGTGTTTCTCGCCTCGCCCGCTGCTGCGTTTCTCACCGGTCAGACGATCCTCGTGGGTGGTGGGGCAGTAATGTAATGGGGTCGGGAGTCATTTTACGAAACGTGAAAAATGACTCCCGACCCCATTACGGAGATCGCACATGGCGACGAAAGAAGCAACGTACGACGAAGCGCAGATCGCCGAGAAGCTGAAGGCGCTCCCGGGCTGGTATCTCGAAGACGGTTGGATTCGCCGCGTCTACAAGACCGACGGCTGGCCGACGACGCTGATGCTGGTCAACGCCATCGGATATCTGTCGGAGGCGGCGTATCACCATCCCGACCTGTCGGTGACCTGGGGCCGCATCACGGTGAAGCTGTCGACGCATAGCGCCGGTGGCATCACCGACAAGGACTTCGCGCTGGCGCGCAAGATCGAGGACGTCGCGCTCTGGCGCCCGGCGCAGGGCGAGGCCCTCGAAGGCACGCCGAACAAGTGGGTGCGCAGCGGCGATCCCAGGTGAGTCACGCGCCTCGACGCGTGCGCTTCGTGACGGGCACGCTCGCCGAACCGGCGTTGAGACGCGTGGTCGGCGGGCTCGACCTGCCTGGCGGCGCCGACGTCGCCGTGCTCAAGATTACGGTCGCCGCGTTGATGACCACGTCGTGGATCGCGCAGCGGCTGGAGCCGGCGCCCGACGTCGACCTCGTTCTCATCCCGGGTCTCTGTGAAGGCGATCCGAAAGTGATCGAGGACAGGATCGGGGTCAAGGTCGAGAAAGGCCCCAAGGATCTGCGCGAGATCCCACGATTCTTCGGGCGCGCCGCCGACGCGTCGTATGGCGCGTGGGACATCGAGATCCTCGCCGAGATCAACAACGCGCCGCGTCTGACGCTCGACGACATCCGCCGCGACGCCGAGCGCTATCGCGCGTCGGGGGCGGACATCATCGACGTCGGCTGCACCCCCGGGCTGCCGTTTCCCACCCTGGCCGAGGTCGTGCGTGAGTTGATCGGTGCCGGCATGCGCGTCAGCATCGACACCATGGATGCCGGCGAGATCCGCGCCGCAGTTGCAGCCGGCGCCGAGTTGGTGCTGAGCGTCAACGGCACCAATGCCGATGTCATTCCCGCACTGGCCGACGCGGGCGCCCGCGCTGTCGTCATCCCGGATCCCGGCAGCGGGCTCGATTCGCTCGAGCCGACGATGCGCGCGATGGAGCGCGCCGGCGTTCGGTATCTGATCGACCCGATCCTCGAGCCCATTGGCATCGGTTTCACCGCGTCGCTCGAGCGATACGCCCAGGCGCGCCGGCGCTGGCCGGAGACCGAGATGATGATGGGCATCGGCAACCTGACGGAGCTGACGTCCGCCGACACGACCGGCGTGAACGCGGTGCTGATCGGTGTCTGTCAGGAGCTTGGGATTCGCGCCGTGCTGACCACGGAAGTGATCCCATGGGCACGAGGCGCGATCCGCGAAATCGACGTGGCCCGCCGGTTGATGCACTACGCCGTGAGCCATCACACTATCCCGAAGGGCATCGACGACCGGCTCGTCACGATCAAGGATCCCGAGGTCCTGACCTACTCCGAAAGCGAGCTGCGCGCGCTCCAGACGGCGATCACCGATCCCAACTACCGCATCTTCGCCGACCGCGACGCGATCACCGTCTTCAACAGCGAGCGATACGTTCGGGGCACCGATATCCAGGGCATCTTCAATCAACTCGAGGTCGAGGATCCGGCGCACGCGTTCTATCTGGGCCGGGAGCTGGCGAAGGCGAGCCTCGCGGTGGCGCTGGGCAAGACGTATCGACAGGAAGGCGTCCTGACGTGGGGCTATCTGACGCCTCCTGAAGACACGCGCGCCGAACACGTGCGATTGACACAGCGGCCGTCGCGTCAGCGCAGCGCGACCGCCGAGCAGATGACGAATGGCGACTCCGCTGAGTGAGGCAGGCACGATGCCGCTGGTCGAGGAGCTGCGTCCCGCTCCGGATCCGGTTCTCTGCTGCGAACGGCTGGACGGCCTGCCATATCGACTCTTCCTCGACAGCGCCGCACAGACGACGAGACTGGGCCGCTATTCGTTCCTGATGGCTGACCCCGTCTTCGTGGTGCGCAGTCGGGGCGCGCGCGTCGAGGTCGAAGATCGTAGAGCGCAGGCGTTAGCCTGCGCGGACGAGGGAGAGCGAACCGTCAGCGACGGAGACGTGCTCGCAGCCCTTCGTCGGCTCGTGGCGCCCCAGGCGTTCGCCCCGGTGGCGGAGCTCCCGCCGTTTCAGGGTGGCGCCGCCGGGTTCATCGCCTACGACTGGGGGCTGACGCTGGAGCGGCTGCCGGCGCCGCGCTTCGACGATCTCGGCCTGCCCGATACGCTGCTTGGGATCTACGACTGGACGCTGGCGTGGGATCACGCCAGCGGACGCGCGTGGTTGATCTCGACGGGGCTGCCAGAGACCGGCAGGGCACGCGAGGAGCGTGCACGTGAACGGGCGGCGATGGTGCTCGCGTGGATCGGTAGTGGTGGTTCGAATCACATGACGCCGGGCCTCGAGAACAAGGCCCGGCTTACACTGCCCCAGTCGGGAGCAGTCGTGCGGGAGCGAGCGTCATCGTATGCCGTCGACGGGGGCTGGTGGCCGGACAGTCTCGAGCTGCGATCGTCGTTCACACATCGGGGGTATCTCGATGCGGTGCAGCGCGTGCGCGAGTACATCTTCGCTGGCGACATCTTTCAGGCGAACCTGTCGCAGCGCTTCGAGGCACCGTTCACCGAATCGCCATGGTCGTACTATCGTCGGTTGCGGACGCGGAACGCCGCGCCGTTTGCTGCCTACATCGAGGCGCCGGAAGCCATCGTGGTCAGTGCGTCGCCGGAGCGGTTTCTGCGCGTCGATGCCAACCGTCACGTCGAGACGCGGCCGATCAAGGGCACGCGGCCGCGAGGCGTCGGTCCCGAGCACGATGCCGCGCTGGCGCAGGCCCTGGCCGAGAGCGCCAAGGATCGCGCCGAGAACCTGATGATCGTCGACCTGATGCGCAACGATCTCTCGCGCGTGTGCGCGCCGCGGTCGGTCCGCGTGTCGGAGCTGTTCTCGCTGGAGCGCTATCCGACGGTGCACCACCTGGTCTCCACCGTCGTCGGCGATCTCGAAAGCGGGCACGACGCGCTCGATCTCTTGCGTGCGGCGTTTCCAGGCGGCTCGATCACGGGCGCACCGAAGCTGCGCGCCATGGAAGTGATCGCCGAGCTCGAGCCGTCGCGCCGTGGCGTCTACTGCGGGTCGATCGGCTATTGGAGTCTCAGCGGGGATTTCGATGCCAGCATCGCCATCCGTACGGCTCTGGTCCAAGATGGTGGAGTCTTCTTCAGCGCCGGCGGCGGTATCGTCGCCGACTCGGACCCCGAATCCGAGTACCGCGAGACGCTCGACAAAGCTCGCGCGTTGATAGATGCGCTCGCCCAATCATTGTAGATTTTGCGATCTTTGATCTTTGAAACGTTTTGATTTGTGATGACTGATTGTTGATCTATTGAGGAATGGCTCGACTTCTCGAGTGATTGGTCATTGGCACGTTGCGTGCGTTTTTCTTGCGCATGACGCCAGTCGAATTGAAGGCCCGGACGAAGAAGTTTGCCGTGGACGTGATTCGGTTCGCGAAGTCGACTCCGCGCGACCACATCAACGACGAGATCGCGTCGCAGCTGACAGATGCCGCGACATCAACCGCCGCGTACTACCGCGCCAGCTGCCGCGCCAGGTCCCAGCCTGATTTCATCAACAAGCTCGCAGGCGGAATCGAAGAGGTCGACGAGGCCGCCTTATGGCTTGAAGTCTTGGCCGAATCGGGGATCTGCGCCGCATCGTTCACGACGCCGTTGTGGCGAGAAGCCGACGAGCTCACCCGTATCTTCGTTCGTTCCCGAGAAACCGCAATCGCCAATCGCCAATCAACAATAAATCAAAGATCAAGAATCGATAATCACCAACGATTCAATAATCAACGATCAACAAGTCAACAATCGGCAGGTCACTTGTTCGGAATCTTCTGCTTCAACTCCTCCGTCCAGTTGAGGACGACGTTGAACGTCGACAGCGCTGAACCTTGTTCTGCCGTTGGATCCTTGATCGCGAGGAACCGTTGACCGTCGACGCTGACGTCGTAGGTGCGGCCGGTTTGTGCGGTCCACCAGTTCGCGTCGAAGAGTTTCGTCGGTTTGCCGGGACTGAAGGTCGGCGAGGTCTGAACGGGAACGACTGTCATTGCGCCGTTCGGATCGAGATAGAACAGCTCGCGGCCGTTGCGCGACCAGGCCGGGCGAGTTCCACCCGCGGTCGAAATCTGCCAGACACCCCCGCTGTCCACGCTCGGAAACGCACGGACGAACACCTCGTTTGTTCCGGATCCATTCCCGTAGTATGCGAGCCATTTACCGTCAGGAGAGATCTCACCCGCGACCTCCGCCTCGGCTGAGTGAAGCAGTGGCCGCGTCTCCATCTTTCCCAGCGACGGCTTTCCCTCGAGCAGAGTGTCCGCCGCGAGCACGTACAAGTCGGAGCGGGTTCCGGTCACCACCTCCTGAACGATCAGGGTCTTCCCGTCAGGTGCGAACGAGTGCGGGTTCTGTGAGTTCGTACTCGTCGTCAGGCGCTCGGCAAGCCCGGTGAAGTCCGACCGCTGCCAAAACAGGTTTGGTCCGAACCCGTCTCGCACGGAGGTGAAGACGATGTGGCGGCCGTCTGGCGTCCAAATGGGCCACGCGTCTGCGCCGGGGTTCGCCGTCAGTTTGGTCAACGTTTCCCGCTTGAGATCGAAGATCCAGATGTCGTTCTCCTGATCGCGAATGTCGAGCGCGATCCGCTGGCCGTCAGGCGACAGTCGAGGGAACGCGTACGAACGGGCTGGCGTGCTGATGCGCTGTTCGCGACCGCTCCGGTCGACCCACACTAGCGACCGGCCCACGCTCGCAACGCCGTCGGAACTGCCAGGCATGTAGACCAGCGTGCCATTGCGAGACACGTCGAACTGAGCGGCGCCGGAGTTCAATGTCCTGACTTGCGCAACAACAGGGATCGGATCGGTCGAAGCCACCAACGTTGCGGGGTCGAACCGAACGGCGCGAAGGCTGCCGGCCGACGCGTACACCAGATGACCCGTGTCCACATAGATCGCGTGACTGCCGCCGCGAATGAGTGTTTTGGTCTGACCGGTCGTGAGATCGAGCACCGCCACCTGGCTGTTGTCGACGGCGCCACCGACCGGAGCAATGGTAAACAGCACTGCGCGATCTCCGGGAAGCAACGATGGGAACAGATGGTCCTGTTCGCCCTTGCGCGCATCGGGCTTGGTGAGCATCTTCGGCTCGCCGCCTCCCGTAGCCACGCTGAACAACCCCGTTGCCGGATCGTTGGTCGCGAACACGACGGTGTCGTCCGTTCCCCACGTCGCGCCGCGCGGTGTTCCTTGAAAACGGCACAGCACGATCGGCGGTCCTCCGTCCGTGGGGACCTTCCGCAGGTCGCTCGTCGAAGGCGCGAAGAAACCGATCCATCTGCTGTCCGCCGAAAAAAACGGCGAACCCGCGGATGTAATTCCCCGGATCGGCTGAGCGTCGAGCTGATCGAGGCGTCGTACGTATAGTTGCTGATCCTGCCCGCCGCCCGATCCGCCGACGTACGCGAATTGAACACCGTCTGGCGACAGTGCGACGTTTCGGAAGAAGGCATTCGAGGTAATCGCCTGAACCGCCGCGACGCTGAAGCGAGTCTGCTGCGGCGGCGACACCGGCGCGCGCATGATCGTCCACGTGAGGCCGGCTCCCACGGCGGCGGCGACGAGTAGGCCTGCGATCAGAGCGGCGCGCGCGCTCGGTCTCGATGGTTGTCGTGGCGCTGTGTCGACTGCGGCCTCGGTCGATGCGGTTGCGCCTTCATCCAGATCGAGCCGGACGAGACCGATGTGCGGCAGCCGCTTCTGCGGATCCTTCTGCAGGCATCGGCGCAGCAACGTCCGCACGTGGGCCGGCGTATGTGCTGGCACCGCACTCCAATCTGGTTCGTCCCGGAGGATGTGTGCGACCGCGTCCGAGATCGTCTCGCCGGCCTCGAACGTCTGTTTGCCGGCGAGCATCTCGAAGAGCACACAGCCGAACGACCAGATATCCGTTCGCCGATCGACCGGCTTCCCCCGTGCCTGCTCGGGGCTCATGTAAGCCGCGGTTCCGAGGATCACTCCGCCGTACGTGGCGTGGATGCTCAGCGTCGGCGACATCGTGCCGGCGAATGAGGACGCGCGCGCCGGCTCGGGCTCCAGCATCTTCGCCAGGCCGAAGTCGAGCACCTTCACCTTTCCGTCCGGCGTCAGCTTGATGTTGTCCGGCTTGAGATCGCGGTGCACGATGCCTTTGTCGTGCGCCGCCTCGAGCGCATCGGCGATCTGTCGCGCGATCGCGAGCGCGTCCGTCAGTGCCACCGGCCCACGCGCGATCACCGACGAGAGCGTCTCGCCCTCGACCAGCTCGAGGACGAGCGCCTTGACGCCGTCGGACTCCTGGAACCCGTGGATGATCGCAATGTTGGGATGATTGAGCGACGCGACGACCTGCGCCTCGCGTTCGAACCGTGCCACGCGATCTGGATCGCCGACGAAGATGTCGGGCAGGATCTTGAGCGCGACGTCGCGCCCCAGCTTGAGGTCGCGCGCGCGATAGACTTCGCCCATGCCGCCTGCGCCGATCGATTCGACGACCTCGTAGACGCCGAGACGCGCGCCTGGATTCAGTGGCATCGAGTGGCTGGATTATACGTAGTGTCGGGCGGGTCTTTAGACCCGCCGTCGACCGGCAGGAATCTATAATCGAGAGAGTGGTTCTCCTCCTCGACAACAGGGACTCGTTCGTCTACAACCTGGCGCGCTACGTTCGCGAGCTCGGCGAGGAGGTCGTGGTGCGTCGCAGCGACGAGATGAGCCTCGACGAGGTCGAGGCGCTCGCGCCCAGCCACATCATCATCTCGCCAGGACCGTGCACGCCGACCGAGGCCGGGATTTCCACCGACGTCGTTCGCCGCTTCGGGCCGACCACGAGGATCCTGGGCGTATGCCTCGGCCACCAGTGCATCGGCGCCGCCTTCGCGGGCGACATCGTGCGCGCGCGACGGCCGATGCATGGCAAGACCTCACGCATCGTTCACGACGGGACGAGCGTGCTGGCCGGCCTGCCATCGCCGCTGCTCGTCGCGCGCTACCACTCGCTGGTCATCGAGCCGTCGGCCGTGCCGTCGTGCCTGCGCGTGCTGGCCACCTCCGAGGACGATGGCGAGATCATGGCGGTGGAGCATCGCGCGTATCCGATCGTCGGCGTGCAGTTCCATCCGGAGTCGGCCGCGACCCAGTATGGCTACGCCATCGTCGATCGTTTCCTCCATGGCGAGCGCTCGACGCCAGACCGCCTGCCGACGCGCGCCGACGGTGCCGCAGGCACGCCCGATCTGTTCATGCCCTGGACCGGGGCCCGCTCGGTCACCGACGCGTCGTTCGTCCCGCCACCGGTCGAGATCGTCCGGTAGCCACTCGCGTCGAACTGCGGTGATTATCGAAAGCATTGTCACGACCGTGGGCGCCGACGGCGCCGTCAACTGCGCGCCGATGGGCGTGGAATGGGGTGACGAGACCATCGTCTTGAAGCCGTTTCTCGAGACGGCGACGTATCGCAATCTGACCGCAACCCGGGCCGCGGTCGTCAATCTCACGGACGATGTGCGCGTGTTCGCGCAGGCGGCGATCTCCAATCCCGAGTACCCCACGACACCGGCCATCCGGGTCCGCGGCGTCGTCCTGGCCGACTGCTGCTCGTGGCGTGAGGTCGAGGTGCGCACGATCGACAGCACGCCGCCGCGGTCGCGCGTCGAGACGGCGGTGGTCCATCGCGGCCGGCACCGCGAGTTCATCGGCTTCAACCGGGCGCAGCACGCGGTGCTGGAGGCGGCGATCTATGCGACGCGCCTCCACATCCTCGAACGCGCGTTCGTCGAGAGCGAGCTGGCGCGCCTGCAGACTATGGTCGACAAGACGGCCGGCGCGCGCGAGCGAGAAGCGATGCATGTGCTGGCCGAGCACATGCGGCAGGTGTGGTTGGCGCAAACTACTCGGTGAGGAGCACGTCGACGGCGATCGCGCACGACGGGAACAACTGCGGCGCGATCGATTGGCCACGTCGGTAGGGTTCGACCGATCCATACGCTCCCCGCTGAGGCGATCGGTAACGCCACACGACGTTGTCGTTGAGATCGACCAGCCAGTATTCGGGGATCCCTGCCGCGGCGTACACCGGTGCTTTCACATGGCGGTCGTATTCGAGGGAGGAGTCGGCGATCTCGATGACGAGGAGGATTTCGGTCGGGCCAGCGTGTCGTGACGCGTAGAAATCGGGACGAGGCCGGAGCAGGACGAGATCAGGTTCTGGCTCGTAGAAGAGGTCCAGTCGCACCGACCCCTGCGGCAGCACGATCGCCTCATCACCGACGCCTCTGACGAGAGCGCGGTTCGCATGCGCGACGCACGCGTTGTGTCGGGGTCCGAACGAGTGCATCACCACGACCTGTCCGTCGATGAGCTCGACGGGGTCGCCCTCGCGGAGAATTCCTGCCCGCACCATGCGCTGATACTCGTCCGCGGTGAAGCGTCGGTTGGTAATCGTTGCGGCCATACCAGGTCCATTCTAAACCTGCTCGTGCGAGCCGCGTGCCGAGTCGAATCCGGGGATGAACCGCGCGCTGATGCGTGGAACCTCGCAGTTCTTGCGATATCGCGTGCGTCGCGAGATCGCAGAATACGAATGCCCTCGAAGGCGCGCTCACACGCGCCACCCGCGAGCGATCCGCACATATAATTCGCGGATGCTCACGCGCCGCGCGTTCCTCCGCGCGTGACATCGTAGAGGCTGGTGTTAGAGGACGTCGTAGAGGCGGGTCTTTAGACCCGCCGAGCAAGGTGGAGGGATTCATGACTCGCGTCAAAACAGCGCTCATCGCCGCAATCGCGCTGGCATGCTCGGGACTACTTATCGCGCAGGCGCCGTCGACACCGCCGCGCAAGCAAGCACCAGGTCCTTGGCGCTTCATCGGTCCGCAGCCGTGTGTGAACGCCGAAGGCAGCGTCATCGGCTGTCCACCTGCCGCGCGCACGATCGCCGTTCGCGCCGGTCGACTGTTCGACAGCGCGACCGGGCAGATGCTGACGCGTCAGATTGTGTTGATCAACGGTGAGCGGATCACCGACGTCGGCCCGGAATCGCAGCTCAAGGTCCCGGCCGGTGTACCGGTGATCGATTTGAGTCAGTCCACCGTGGTGCCCGGCCTCATCGACGCCCACACCCACATGTTCAATACCCGCCCGACGTCGATGTCGATGGAACGGTCGATGCTCGTCGCCATGCAGAACCTGCAGGCCGATCTCTACGCGGGCGTGACAACCGCGCGCGACATGAGCTCGCACGGGAACGGCTACGCCGACGTCGAGATCCGCAACGCGATCAACATGGGCGATATCGACGGCCCGCGCTTTCAAGTGTCCGGCCGCGGCATCAGATGGAGCGCCGAGCCGGCAAAAGGGCCGGAGAATCCGCTCGACTACCAGGTCATTCGCTCCGCGGACGAGGGGCGTGCGGCCGTGCGCGAGCACGTCGCCAAAGGCGTCGATTGGATCAAGCTGTTCCCGACCGGAGCGTACTCGTTCAGTCCGACGGGCGAGGCTCAATACGTCACGATGTATCCGTTGCCGGTGCTTCAGGCGATCATCGAGGAATCGCATAAGAACGGCAAGAAAGTGGGCTGCCATAGCTTCGGCGGTGAGGGGCTGGAGAACAGCATCGTCGCCGGCTGCGATACCGTCGAGCATGGATACGGGCTGACCCAGGCGCAGCTCGACACCATGGTGAAGAAGGGGCTGATGTACGACCCGACGCTGATGCGATACTCAGCGCCCTTCATGGACGACAACGACGCGAAGACCACCGGCGGCAAGTTCCGGATGACGCCAATCTTCGAGAATGCGGTGTCGATGGCGGTCAGAACCAAGGGATTGAAGGTGCTGATCGGCAGCGGGGTCGACGGTACGACATTCGTCCACGGCACGCAGGCGCTCGAGTTTGCGGGTCTGGTCAAGCGTGGCATGACGCCCGCCGCTGCGATTCAGGCGGGCACGATCGTCAACGCGCAGGCGATGGGGTGGCAGGATCAGGTCGGATCGATCGCAAAGGGCAAGTTCGCCGATCTCGTTGCCGTGTCCGGCAACCCGCTCACCGACATCAACGAGCTGCAGCGAGTGAAGTTCGTGATGAAGGGTGGGAAGATCATTCGGAACGAGGTCCCCTCCGCCTCGGCCACCGGTACTCGGTAACGCGCATGCACGAGCGCGCGGACGAGGCAGTGTTCGTCGAGGCGTCCGCACGCCTGCATTTCGGAGTACTCGATCTCCGCGGTGCCCGCGGCCGTTGGTTCGGCGGCATCGGTGCCGCGGCGTCGACGCCGACGCTCCTCGTCTCCGCGACTCCGGCCGAGACGCTGACCGTCGACGGTGAAGACGCAGCGCGTGCCGAGGAGTACGCGCGGCAGTTTCTCGACTTCCATCACATTCGCGGCGGCGGGCTCCTGCGCGTGCACCGCGCGCTGCCGCGTCACGCGGGGCTTGGATCGGGCACGCAGCTGGCGCTCTCCGTGGCCCGCGCCCTGGCCGAGTTACACGGTGTGTCGGTGGATGCGCGCGACCTGGCCCGCGCCGTCGGCCGTGCCCGTCGGTCGGCCATCGGAACGTGGACGTTCGCCGGGGGCGGCCTGGTCGTCGAAGGCGGTCGACGCCCGGATCGCGACGTGTGCGGTCCGCTGCTGGCGCGCCTGCCGTTTCCCCTGACATGGCGATGCGTCGTTGCGGTGCCCGAGGGTGCGCCCGGTATCAGCGGCACCGAAGAAGCCGATGCGTTCGCGCGACTCCCACCGCCTCCCGAACACGACGTCGAGCATGTCGCGCACCTCGTCCTCATGTCACTGTTGCCGGCGCTGGCCGACGCCGACCTGGCCGCATTCGGACGAGCGCTCACGGAGGTTCAGGAGCTGACGGGGAGGTGGTTCGCCCCGGCGCAAGGCGGGACGTTCGCGCCTGGTCAGAGCGCCGCGCTCGTGCAGTACATGCGGGAATGGGGCGCCTCCGGGGTCGGACAGAGCTCCTGGGGCCCCGCCGTCTATGGCATCGTCGAAGGCGAAGACGCCGCGCTCAGGCTCACCGATAACGTCCGTCAGCGGCTCGGCGCGCGCGGGTCCGTGTACGAAGGTCCGTTTCGACTGGATGGTGCGCGGGTGTGGCGGGCCACCGCGGGCGTGAGGGAACGGCGATGATCTCCATTTCCTCCCGGCAGGAGGTCGAATGAGGCAATTCATTGCGGCGGTGATCCTTTGCGTTGGGGCTGCGGCGACCACGTACGGGCAGGCCCGCACCATCTATCAACAGACGCAGTACAAGGGACAGGAAATCGGCAAGCTCACCGGCGACATCTATTACGCCCGGATGGACGACTACCTCTCGGTCTTCCTCGTCACACCCGACGGGATCGTGCTGGTGGAACCGATCGGCACCGAGTTCGCGACCTGGCTGAAGAGCGAGTTGAACACCCGCTTCAAAGTGCCGGTGAAGTTCGTCATCTACAGCCATCATCACTGGGATCACGCCTCGGGTGCGGCGGTGTACGCGGACACGGCGCGGATCGTGGGGCATGAGGCGATGCTGAAGCGGCTGGCGATGCCTGCCGCCGATACGCCGCTGCCGCAGAACGTGCGCGCACAAGACACCAACGCCAACGGCCGCATCGAGTCCGGTGAAGCGCAAGGCGCGATCAAGACGCAATTCGCACTCTACGACGCCGATCGCGATGGAACGCTGACGGGTGCCGAGGTCGTCCGCGGGCCGCTATCGTTCGTCCGTGCACCCGATCTGACGTATCGCGAGCCGATCACCCTCCACCTCGGCGGCAAGCGTGTCGAGATCATTCCCAAGCCGATCGCACATGCCGATGACAATACGATCGTCCGATTTGTTGACGGCACCAACGTGCTCTTTGCCTCTGACTGGATCACGGTTCGCCGTGTGCCGTTCGGAGGAGATGTGGCGACGGCCGAAGAACTCTCGATCGTCAAGTCAGTCGAGGGTCTCGATTTCGACTACTTCATCTGCAGTCACGGCATGATCGGGCGCAAGGCCGATGTCGCCGCGAATATCCGATATCGCGAGGAGCTGCGTGCCGCCGTCAGCAAGGCCGTCGCCGCGGGCCAAAGCCTCGAGCAGGCGCAATCCAGCGTGACGATGGATGCCTACAAGGAGTGGGAATTCTACGAACAGCAGCGCCCGGCGAATGTAGCCGGGACATACCGCTCGTTGGCGGCAGGCCGGTAACGCGCGTAAACGGGTACTCGCTTACCTGAGTTCAACGCGACCGCGCGGCCCGTCGATCGTCGCGATCAGCGCGGCCGCCGGCCCCTGGCTCACCCGCAGGCCGAGTCCCAACGCGTCAAGCATCTTCTGCGCCCGCTCAGGCTCCGGATGTTCCGCGCGCAACTCTACGAGCGTCGCGCCCCGGGCTGCGGTTGCCGACGGGTGCGGCGAGTTGCCCCAGTCGATGAAGAACGGTACGAGCCGATCCGCCAGCACCGTGTTCGGATCGGTATAGCGCCACGAGAGCACCACGCCATCGGGACGCTTCCGGCTGCCTGGCAGAACCGCCCCAAGTGCGACGCCGCCGGCTTTCGCCTTGGTCACGACCGCGTCGAGGTCCGCGCTCTTCGCGACCCACGTGAGCAGCCGCGGCGATTTGAGCTCGTCGAGGCCAAAGCGCCTCGGCCCGGCCGGTTTCGGCTGTGCGGGATCGGGTCCGATGATCTCCAGATAGCTCGTCGGCCCGAGAGCGGCGAGCGCGTTGCGCGTGCCGAGCCCGGGATGTTGGCCGCCGGCCGTGGCGCGCACGCCAAGCCGTTTTTCGATCGTGCTGATGCCGAGGTCGAGATCGGGCGTCGCGTAGACGAGGTGATCGATCCGCTGGAGGAGTGGTGGCGTCTTCGCGGATTGCGCCACGGTCAGCGCGATCGACGCGACCGCGAGCGACACGGTCACGACGACGGAGAGCGTGCGTCGAATCATCTGATCGCCTCGCAAACATGCAAGGCGTCATTATGGCTCAGCGCGATCGGGTCGGCGGCGGCGCCATGCTGAGGGGCGCCAGGCGAGGCGGCGGCGTACGCGCCCCGGCGCCCTCGAATGCGACGCTGAGCTCGGTCGGCCGGTCGGCAACGATCTCGACCGACTGGCGTCGTTCGCCAAATTGGGGATGCCTGACGAGTACCTCACGCGTGCCGATCGCGACCGGCAACGTTTTGGTCGGCGACGTGCCGACACGCTCGCCATCGACGAGGATTTCGGCGCCAGGCGACGTGTTGACGATCAGCGAGCCGCTCGGCAGTTGGGCGGTGTGCGTCGTCACCTCGCCGGGACGAATCGTGATCTCGGTCTCTGCCCTGTAGCGAAAGCGCGTGTTCACGAGCGCCACCCGGTACTGCCCGGGTGCGAGCAAGATGTGGGTATCGCCACTGTCCCCGATCTTGCGCGACCCTTGATAAACCTCAACCGGGAGTCGGGAGATGACCGACAGGAATCCGGATGTGATTTCGTAGCTCGCGACCGTGCGCTCACCGGGCTGCACGCGGACGGTCCGCCGCACCGTGCCGCCATCGCCTTCGAGCACCAGCGCATGCCGTCCGGCGGGCACGTCCTTCAGCGTCACCGGCGTGAATCCTGATTCGCGTCCGTCGAGGAGGACGCGCGCGCCCGGCGGCGTCGATTCCACTCGCAGCTCGCCGCCTCCGTCGATGGTGGGCGCGGGTCTCGCCGTCGTGCTGTCGACCCACGGAGCTGACGCGCCCGCTTCCTTGGTCGCCACGGATGGATTGTGCTTGGTCGCCGGCTTGCTCGGGAGCAGCCGGAACGCGAACGCGCCACCGACGAGCGCCACGAACGCAATCGACGCCGCGATGAGCCACGGCTTTCGATTCGATGGAACCGGCTCGAACGAACGCAGCGGCCGCCGTTCTTCGGGGACGTAGGCGGACCACTGATGCTCGAGGTCCTGCGGTATCGGCGTGATGGGCGCGAGCGATTTGGCGCGCGCGACTTCGACAGCGACCGCCTGCTCGGCGGCGACGCGCGCCTGCTCGGCGGCGGCATTGCGCAGGCGCAGGACCTGCGCCCGCACTTCTTCGAGCTCGTTCGAGCGCCGCTGCTCGGCCTCGGCCTTGACGGCCGCCACCTCGGACTGCAGCCGCGAGTTGGCTTCTTCGCGTGCGCGTGCGGTCTCTTCGCGCAAACGGGTCTCGGCTTCGGCGCGCACCCGTGCCGCTTCCGCCTCGAACGCGCGTGCCGCCTCTTCCTCGGCGGCGGCGCGCAGCTCCTGCTCTTCGCGATCGCGGGCGAGCTGGCGCTGGCGTTTCTCGTCGTCGAGCGCGCGGCGCTCCGAGGCCGCTTCCTGTCGAAGCCGTTCGACTTCGCGCTCCAGCCGCTGGTTGGCTTCCCTGCGCACTCGCGCCACTTCGGCCTCGAGCGCTTTCGCCGCCGCTTCCTGCGTGGCTCGGCGCGCCTCTTCGGCCGCGCTGTCGCGCAGCGCCTCGTTCGCGCGCGTTGACTGACGCAGCCGTTCGGCTTCTTCCTGCACGCGGGCGAGCTCCGCGTTCAGACGCGCATCGGCTTCCGCGCGCACTTGCGCGACTTCCTCTTCGAGGGCGCGCGCGGCGGCCTCCTCGGCGGAGCGGCGGGCTTCGTCGGCGGCGCCTTCGCGCAGCATCTCGATCTCGAGCTGGGTCTGTTCCTGCGCGCGCCGCGCCTCGGCGGCCTCTTCCCGAAGCCGCTCCAACTCGATGAGCAGACTCGACTCTGCCTCGGCGCGGACGCGCGCCTCCTCGCTCTCCAGTGCGAGGGCGGCGGACTGTTCGGCCGCGCGCTGTGCTTCCTGCGTGGCCGCGTCGCGCGAGGTGTTCTGCTGGCTCTCCATGCGGACGCGCTGAGCCTCGGCGCGAATCCGGTAGATCTCCGCATTCAGCCGCTCTTCGGCTTCTCCGCGCACGCGCTGAACTTCGGCTTCGAGCTCGCGTGCCGCGGCTTCCTGCGCCCCCATGCGCGCTTCCTGCACCGCCAGCTCGCGCAGCGTTTCGGTTTCGAGCTGCGTCTGTGCCTGGGCAAGACGTGCTTCCGCGGCTTCCTGCCGCAGCCGCTCGAGCTCGTCGTGCAGGCTGGCTTCGGCCTCGGCGCGGGCGCGCTTGACTTCGTTCTCCAGCGCACGTGCAGCGGTCTGGTGCGCGGCGCGTCGCGCCTCTTGTGCGGCGGCGTCGCGCGCGCGCTCCGCTTCGCGCTGGGCCTGTTCCTGCGCTCGTCTCGTCCGCTCGGCTTCCTGGCGAATGCGTTCGAGCTCGCCGGTCAGGCTGGCGTCGGCCTCCGACCTGATGCGTGCCACCTCCAGCTCGAGCTCCCGTGCCGCCGCTGCCTCCGCCGCACGCCGGGCTTCTTCGGCCTCGCGACGGGCTTCTTCGATTGCGGCTTCGCGGACGTGCTGCGTCTCGATCTGGCTCCGCGCGAGCGCTTCGGCGGCTTCGACGCGCAGTTGATCGAGCTCCCGGTGCAGGCTTTCTTCGGCCTCGGCCCGCACGCGTGCGACTTCGGCTTCCAACGCGCGTGCGGCCGACTGCTGTGCGGCGTGCTGCGCCTCGGCCGCGACGCGGGCGCGCGCCTCTTCGGCTTCGCGCTGCGATCGCTCCTGCGCCTGCTTCGTGCTCTCGGCGTCTGTGCGAATGCGCTCGAGCTCGGCTTTCAGGCTGGCGTCGGCTTCGTCACGGGCGCGCTTGACTTCCGCTTCGAGTGCAGCCACCGCGGCACGCTGCGCCGCTTCGCGCGCCTCGCGCGCGTCCGCTTCGCGCTGGCGCTCGGCCTCGAGCTGCTCGCGCTCCTGAGCCAGCCGAGCAGCCGCCATCTCCTGACGCAGCCGCTCCATTTCCTCTTTTAGCTTGGCTTCGGCCTCGGCTCGCGCGCGTTTGACTTCTCGCGACAGCGCTTTCGAGGCGACCTCTTCGGCCGCGCGTTTCGCGTCGCGAGCCGCCTGCTCTTCGTGCGCTCGCCGCGCCGCCTCGGCCTCTTGACGCACACGGTCCATCTGGGACTGCAGCTGCGCGTCGGCTTCCTGGCGAACGCGCTGGAGCTCCGCGGCCAGGCGAGCCTCCGTCTCGGCCTTCACGCGCGCCACTTCTTCGGCGGCGCGGGCGGCCTCCGAGGCCAGACGCGCCTCGGATTCCTGCTGCATGCGCGCCGCTTCCTGCTGCATGCGCGCCGCTTCCTCCTGCAGCCGCGCGACTTCTTCGGCACGCATTCGCGCGGCTTCCTGCTCCGCGGTGCTGCGTGCCTGCTCGGCGGCACTGCGCGCCTGCTGCAGGGCGCTTTCTTTCGCCTGCTGCAGCACGCTCTCTTTCATCGCCTCGGCTTCTTGCTGCGCTCTCTCGAGTTGCGACTGGCGGACGGATTCGGCCTCGGCCTTCACTCGATCCAGCTGCTCGGCGAGGACATGATCGGCGTCGGCTCGGACCCGCAAGAGCTCGTCGTGCAGCTTGGCCTCGGCTTCATGCCGCACCCGCGCCAGCTCCGCCTCGAGCGCCGCCCGCGCTTCTTCGCTGGCGACCCGCCGTGCCTCGGCGACCGCCGCTTCGCGCTGTGCCGCCGCTTCATGCTCGATGCGCGCGAGTTCCGCGGAGCGTTGCTCGGCCGCCTCGGCCCGTACGCGTTCGAGCTCCTCGGCGAGCTTGGCGTCGGCCATCGCCTGCACGAGCGCGATCTCAGCCGCGTGAACTTCGGGATCGACCGAGTTGTCGCGGCGTTCGCTCGTGCCATCGTCGGCGAGATCATCGATCGAGAGTTCGAGCTCGTCCTGTTCGTCAACGTCTTCCGACGTTGTCTCGAGCCCCGGGTACGTCGACACTTCGATCGACATCGGATCGACCTGCAGCTCACCGGCTAACAGATCGATCTCTTTCAACGACGCGCCATCGAGCAACGTCGGCGTGTCGGATTCGACAGAGTCGGCCTCGTCCAACACTAATGACGACGCATCCTCGAACGCAGGCAACAGGGACGGCGGGATGACGGACGCGGTCTCGTCCAGCGTGAAGGTGGGCGGCGGCTCGCGCCGGGACCTGGTGTCGACGAGGTTGTAAACCGGCTCGATGGTGCCAGCCGCGGCAGGTGGATCGGTCTGCGTCGGCTCGACGACGGATGTGGTCACCCGTGTCGACCCGGCGGGACGGGGGCGAACTTCCTGGGCTTTCGCGACGAGCTTGGAGATCTGCGCGGCCAGGGCGGCGCGGTCGCAGTGGCGGAGCGAGGGCAGCGTGAGCTTTTGAGGTGAGGCGGGCTTGATCGTGGATCGCAGGTGGTCGAGGACGCGGTCGCGATGCTTATCGATGATCGATTCGCTGAACAGGACGACGTCGGGAACCTGGCGGTTGATGGCGACCACTGCGGCATACGCCGACGAGACGATGATGAGATCGGCTCCCTTCAGTCCCTCGCGGACGAATTGGCGGAGGGCTTCTGCCTGAGAGGCGTCGGGTTCGACGGCCAGCAAGCGGCCGATGTCAGCTTGCACGTTCAGTGGCATTCGGGGGTCCTGCCAGGCACACATGCGTCCGCCTCCGGGCGGACGAACTGCGTCACTCCAGCTGAGTCCTCGTACAGTTTCGCAATCGATGTGCCACGAATGTGGTTGGCGTCGAGGGGCGATAAGTACATAGTCAGGCTCGGCTTGTGGCGGATCGAGCCGCGTGGCCGTCGCGGTTTCAGATCTGGCGCTCTGACGATCCTGTTAGTTCACTGACAGCACTGAAAGTCACCGCGTGTCAGACGGCGCAGGGCTGTGAAAGCGAAAAGTGCGCTGGGTCCTAGGCCCCCGGGCCCTTCACACGCTCCTCGACAACTGGACATCGTTGCCGCAGGAGATCGAGACCCTTCGCAATACCGCCGGAGCGCTCTCGGGTCGGCTCTCGGTCGACATCCTGCGGAACCTCGAGGAGTTTTCGATCGACGTCGGCCTGACGTACTTCCTCGAGGTGATGCGGCCCATTTCAGACGACCGAGCCGTGCGGTTGATTGATCCGACGGTCGAGCACAGCGTCGGACTCGTCGCCGTCGATCGCGATCCGGTGTCGCCCATGGTCATCGCCGCCTTCGAATGCGCGCGCGTCACCGAGCCCCCTGCTGTCTCGACACGTTCATAGCGTCCCCCGACACAAACAGCGTCGATCGTCGCAATCGGTTCCCTATCTCATTCGGTCAGCGTTAGCACGCAGCTTGCACCTCAAGGCAGCTGATCTGTGTGTGGAATGTTCATTTGGAAAGGGAAGCTCATGGCCACGTCAACCGCTGCCGCTGAAACGACGACGAAGAAGGTGACGCGCGAGATGTTGATCGACAAGCTCAACGAGGACCTCGCGCGCGAGTATCAGGCGATCATCGCGTATGTCGTGTATTCACAGGTGCTGAAGGGCGCTGAGTACATGGCGATCGCCGAAGAGCTCAAGGTGCACGCCGGCCAAGAGCTGCAGCACGCCCTCACAATCGCGAAGAACATCGACTATCTCGGCGGCATGCCGATCACGACCGCGCTGCCGGTGAAGCAGAGTGACGATGCGCGCGAGATGCTGCGCGCCGATCTCGACAACGAGAACGCGACGGTGCGCGCCTATCGCGAACGCGTGACCCAGTGCGAGGCGTTGCAGGAATACGGCATCGCCGAGGACATCCGCGAGATTCTGCGTCAGGAGCAGGAGCACCAGATCGATCTGGCGACTGCCCTCGGTGAGGAGGTTCCTGACGTCTCGCGTTCTCGCTAGATCCCAGCGTCTGCGAGGGCGCGTTCGTAGTCGTCGCGCGTATTGAGATTCCGCAGCGTACGCAGGTCCGGGTCAGCGGTCATTTCATCGGGGCGCACCCGCCGCGTGTTCACCGCGTCGAAGAGGAACACGGGTCGAAGCCGGCTCTGGGCGAGGAGATCCTCGACGTGGCGCAGCGTGGCGGCGCGATACACCGCGGAGAGTGGATGCGTGAAGCCGTCGATCTCCATGACGGCGACGTCGTAACCCTGCGCCAACTCGAGCATCTGCTGAACGAAGCCGGGCACCAGGAGCGGTACATCACAGCTCGTCACGTAGGCACCATCGACGCCAGCGGGCAGGGCCTTCAACGCCGCGCGTAATCCTTCGAGCGGCCCTCGTCCTTCATGCTCGTCGCGCGTGACGATCACCTCTGCCGGTAACGGAGGGAGTTCCTGATCCACAGCAGCGACGACCACGATCGGCGAGACGACACCGCTCAGCAGCCGCACCACGCGCTGGAGCATCGTTTCGCTGCCAAACGGAAGCAGCGCTTTCGACGTGCCCATGCGAGTCGACTTGCCGCCGCACAACACGACGCCGGCGAATCGCTGCTCTGATGAGCGCGCGTCCCTCGCGCGATCGACTTCCACTCGGCGAGTGTAGCGAGCCATCGCAATGGCGACAACGCTCAGTCGGATTCCTCAGGGATCAGGTAAGGATTGAGTAATTTGGGCCCTGCCTTTACTCACGTCAGCCGTGGCAGTGCTGAGCCAAATCGTCAGCGTTACACCGACCTGTTATGACGCGCACGCTGGCACCGCTCGTGCTACTGCCAGGTCGAGAAAGCGGTCGCGGCAGGCACGCGCGGTGAGGCCGAGAGTGGCGGTCGAGACCTGCGTGCCCGCCTGCCGCAGCTGTGTGCTCGCGACGAGAGGAGAACGAACGTGATCAAACTGATGACCGGCCTGTGCGCGTGTGTGCTTGCGGCGACGCTCGCCGGCGGCTGCGCCAACACGGTGAAGGGTGCGGAAAAAGACACCGAGAAAGTCGTGGAGAAGACGGCAGCGGCAACACAAACCGTCGACGTGAAATCGGCGCTGATCGCGGATGGCCGCGTCGACGCGAGCAACATCAACGTCGACACCTCGTCGAGCACGAAGACGGTCGTGCTCAAGGGATCGGTACCGACGGCCCAGCAGAAGACGCTCGCGGAACAGATCGCGAAGGACAAGGCCGAGGGGTATACGATTCAGAACCAGCTTACCGTCGCGCCCGAGAAGAAGTAGCGGCGAGTCCTGACCCGCTTCCGCGGGTCAAGGCTTCATTCCGAGACGCACGAGCGCCTCGCGTATCGCGGGTTGCGCGAGTGCGTCGCGGAACGCCCTGACGGCAGCCCGCTCGGCACGCGCCTTCGGGACGACGAAGTCGTACTGTTCGTGCTGAACGGGAATGTAGCCCAGGCCGGCCGTGCGCGCGATCGTATCGAGCGTGACGCCCCAATCGGCGCGATGCTGCACGATCGCCGCCGCGACGGCGTTGTGATTGCGCGGTTGCACGGCGTAGCCTGACGGTTTGGCGCCCGCAAGCAACCGATCGATCAGCGCACGCGTGCCGCTGCCCTGGTTGCGATTCACCATCACACACGACGGATCGTCGAGGGCGCTGGCGATCGCCGCCGCGACCGTGCGTCCTTCGAAGCGTGTGTCACCTGGCCGGAAGACGATTCCCTGCAGACGCCCGTAGCCTGGGATGAGATCGAGCGCCGGTGTCACGAATGGCCGGTTGTACTCGCCGGTTTCGGGATCGAGCAGATGGATTCCGGCCAGATCGCATTCGCCCCGCTTGGCGGCTTCGAGTCCGGCGAGACTGCCGACCGCCAGGAACTTCGAGCGCACGCCGTCTTTCTCCAGCTGACCGAGCAGGTAGTCGAGCCCGATGCAGTGGCTGCCGATCACGACGAGATCCGCCAGCTGCAGCTCATGCCCGAGCAGCTGCACGTTCACAATCGTTCCGGCGGAGACGATCTCTTCGTGTCGATCGATGGTGGTGAAACCGTCGGCACGACTGAACGTGGTGACGCTTCCGGAGCCCTGTCCCATCGGATACGCAACGTAGGGTCCGGCTTCTTGCCCGCCGTAGCCTTGGCGAAGATGGGCAGCCGGACCTTCATCATCCGGCGCTTCGACGAGTCCCACGAGCAGGTACTCGGTGCGGCCGATCTCGCTGTTCACCTTCACTGCCAGCCGCGCCTGCACCGTGGCGCGCGCCTCGTGCGTGCGGCCAGCCATCGCCGACAGCACCGGTGCCACGAACTCGTGAAACGTGAAGATGGCAGACGTCGGGAAGCCGGGGAGCACGACGACCGGGCGGCCGCGCGTGGCGGCGAGGCAAATCGGCTTGCCCGGCTTCAGCGCCACACCGTGCGCGACGATGCCGGGATCGGTCAACTCCGCGACGACGCGGTAAGAGATGTCGCCGGCGCCTTTGCTCGTGCCGCCTGAGAGCAGCACGATGTCGGCATCTTCGATCGCCTCGTGGACTTTCGAGCGCAGCGCCTCGACCTCGTCGCCGACGATCCCGAGACGTCGCGGCTCGCCACCGAGCTCGCGCACGGCGTCGGCGAGCACCTGTGCGTTCGAATCGTAGATGCGCGCCGGCTGCATCGGTGTGCCGGGCGCAATGATCTCGTCGCCGGTCGAGAGGATGGCGACGACCGGTTTGCGAAAGACCTCCACGCTGGCCACGCCGATGGCGGCCAGGACGCCGGTGTCGCGGCTGGTGAGGACAGTGCCGCGCCGCAGCACGGTTTCACCGGCAGTGATGTCCGTTCCCGCGAAGGAAACGCCGGTTCCGGCGATGACTGCCCGGCGCACGTCAAGGTCGAGGTCGGCGGTATCCGCGTGCTCCACCATGACGACCGCGTCAGCGCCGCGCGGGACCATGCCGCCGGTGGCGATCGCGACCGCCACGCCGCGCCGCACGATTGTCGAAGGCACGATGCCGGTGTGGATGACTTCATCGGCCAGACGAAGCCGGCGGGGAACTTCCTCAGACGCGCCGAACGTGTCCTCGGCGATGACCGCGAAGCCGTCGACGTTCGAGCGATCGAACGACGGCACGTCAACTGGGGCGACGACGTCCGCCGCGAGGACGCGGCCGAGCGCGGCCTCGAGATCGACCGGCTCGACGCCACGCGGCGCCATGTCAACCGCGTCACGGAAGCGGCGCTCCGCTTCGTCGCGATCGAGCACCTGCAGAAATTGCTCTTGATCGCGGGGGCCTTTGGCGAACGGCTGCTCACGCATAGAGCCACACGTCCACGTCGGCACCGGTGGGAAAGCCTTCGCTGTCGTCGCCGACGATCACGAACCCATCGGCCCGGGTCGTGGACGACAGCACGGAGGCGCCGGCGACGGCCATCGGTTCGGCGCGCGCGCCCGTCCCGAGCGCAGTCGAGGGGGCAATCCGCACACGCGCGTAGTCGAGACGGCCGATCGGCGAGCTGATCTTCCGCGCGAGTGTCGCCCGCACTTTGCGGTACGGCCATTCCTTCGGCCGTCCGCCGAGCGCGCGGATGGCGCGGCCGGCAAAGAAGTCGTAGGCGCACAGTGCCGACACAGGGTTGCCAGGCAGCAGGAAGATGAGCCGCCCGCCGATCGTGCCCATGCCGGTGGGACTGCTTGGTCGCATCGCGACGCCGTGGACGGCGAGCGTGCCGTCTCGTGCCACGAGTGTTGGCGCCAGGTCCTCGATCCCGACGCTGGACCCGCCCGAGACGATGACGATGTCGGCGTCGGCGTGAAGGGCGGCGCGAATGGCGTCATCGTCATCGCGCACGAGGCCAGGAAAGTCGACGATCGCACCGTCGCGCTCGGCGAGCGCGGCGAGCATCGGACCGTTGGCGTCTGTGATCTGAAAACCCCGCGGCCGCGATCCCGATGGCAGCAGCTCGTTGCCGGTGATCACCAGCCGCACGCGGGGTCGCCGGATCACCGACACACGATCCGACCCGATCGAACTGATCACGCCGACATCCTGCGGCCGCAGGACACGACCGGCGTCGAGGACCGTGGTGCCCGCCACAATGTCTTCACCACGGTGCCCGACGTTCTTTGCCGGTGACACCGTCGCGATGGCCATGACGCAATCGGGCGCGTCGTGGCCGGCTTCAACCGATTCGGCCGGAAGAACGGCGTCGCTGCCCGCTGGCATCGGCGCGCCGGTCATGATGCGGACCGCCTTGCCGCGGCCAATGGCATGCGGGAACGGCGAGCCCGGCAGCGCGTCACCGATCACGGTCAGCGGAACACGGTTGTACGGCGTGGCTCCTTCGGTGGAATCGGCGATGACGGCATAGCCGTCCATCGTCGCCCGATCGAATCCTGGAATGTCGAGGTCGCTCGTGATCGGGGTCGCGAGCACGCGACCAGCGGCCTCTCGCAACGACACGTCTTCGGCCTCGAGCGTGCGAAGCTGCGAGTCGAGCCATTCGAGCGCTGCCGCGACGGTATGCCGGCGTGCGAATCCTTGCATTCGCACGTCCTGGGCGGCGCGTGGGGTGTTGCTAGTGCTCACCTGGCGTAATTCAGAATGCAAAATTCAGAATTCAGACCCGCGCGAGTTCGGCGCCTTCATTGTCTGCATTCTGCATTCTGAATTCTGCATTACTCGCGAACGGCGTCCATTTGATCCGCGAGCAGTGTTCCGCCTCCGAAGCTCATTCGCTCGGGGACGTCGCCACCACTGGTTACCTTGACCGCGCAGTACTTGAACTCCGGGATCTTGCCAAAGGGGTCGAGTACCGGGTTGGTCAGCATGTTCGCCGCTGCCTCGTAGAAGCAGAACGGCACGAACACCGCGCCGCGCGGCGTACCATCGTCGGCTCGCGCGTAGAGCGAGATGCTGCCGCGGCGCGACTCGATCGTCAGCACGCCACCGGGCTCGATGCCGAGATTCGCGAGGTCCAGCGGATGGACCGACGCGACCGGCTCGGGCTCGATGTAGTCGAGCGTCGAGGCGCGCCGCGTCATCGACCCGGTATGCCAGTGCTCGAGCTGCCGCCCGGTGATCAGCACCATCGGGTACTCGGCATCGGGACGCTCGGCCGCCGAAATGAGATCCGCTGGGACGAACTTGCCGCGTCCGGTCGGCGTCGGAAACGCGTCGATGAACACCACGGGATCGCCCGGGTCGCCCTCTTTCACGCACGGATAGGTCACCGACGATTGCTCTTCGAGACGCTCCCACGTGATGCCGGCGATCGAGTCCATGCACTGCCGCATCTCGTTGAACACCTCGCGGGCGTGCGTGTAATTCCAATCGAGGCCGATCCGGCGCGCGATCTCGACGATGAGCCACAAGTCTTCTCTCGCATCACCTGGTGGCTCGATCGCCTTGCGTCCGAGCTGCACCATGCGATCCGTGTTCGTGACGGTGCCGACCTTCTCCGGCCATGCCGTCGCGGGCAGCACGACGTCGGCGAGATAGGCCGTTTCGGTGAGGAAGAGGTCCTGCACCACGACGTGGTCGAGCGTCGCCATCGCCTCGCGTGCGTGATCGACGTCGGGATCGGACATGGCCGGGTTCTCACCCATGATGTACATCCCGCGAATCTCGCGCCGCTTCGCTGCGTTCATGATCTCGACGACGGTGAGGCCGGGTTCGGGATCGAGCGTCGTGTTCCAGAGCTTCTCGAAGCGCTCGCGCGCCGCGGGCGTGTTCACGCGCTGATAGTCCGGGTAGAACATCGGGATCAGTCCTGAATCCGACGCGCCCTGGACGTTGTTCTGCCCGCGCAGCGGATGCAGTCCAGAGCCGGGCTTGCCGATCTGTCCCGTCGACAGCGCCAGCGCGATCAGGCAACGCGCGTTGTCGGTGCCGTGGACGTGCTGCGAGATCCCCATACCCCAGAGGATGATCGACGCCTTCGACGTGGCGTAGAGACGCGCCACCTCACGAATCGTCTTCGCGTCGATGCCGCAGATCGGCGCCATCGCCTCGGGCGAGAACTTCTTCACGTTCTCGGCGAGCGCCTCGTAGCCTGCGGTGCGTTCGCGCACGAAGTTCTGATCGACCAGCCCCTCGCTGACGATCACGTGGAGCATCGCGTTCAGCAGCGCGACGTCGGTGTCGGCGTTGAACTGCAGGTAGTAGCTCGCGTGCCGGGCCAGATCGCTGCGGCGCGGGTCGGCGACGATCAGGGTCCGTCCTGCCTTGGCGGCGTTCTTGATCCAGGTTGCCGCCACCGGGTGGTTGACCGTCGGGTTCGCGCCGATGAGGAAGATCACCTCGGCGTTGACGACATCGCGCACCTGGTTCGAGACCGCCCCGGAGTTGATCCCTTCCATCAGCGCGGCCACGCTCGACGCGTGGCACAAACGCGTGCAGTGATCGACGTTGTTCGAGCCGAACCCCGTGCGCACGAGCTTCTGGAAGAGATAGGCCTCTTCGTTCGTCCCCTTGGCCGACCCGAAGCCGGCGAGCGCGCGCTTGCCGTATTTGTCGCGAATGTCGCGCAGACCGTTGGCGGCGACGTCGAGGGCTTCTTCCCACGTCGCTTCGCGGAACACCTCGTGCCACTTCTCGGGATCGACGGTGAAGTCCTTGTGCTTCGGCACGTCCTTCTTGCGGATCAGCGGCGTGGTCAGCCGATGGCGATGCTGCACGTAGTCGAAGCCGTAGCGGCCCTTGACGCACAGACGGCTCGAGTTCGCCGGACCGTTCCGCCCCTGCACGTACAGGATCTGATTGCCCTTGATGTTGTAGGTGAGCTGACAGCCGACACCACAGTACGGACACACCGAGTCGACGGTCTTGTCCGGCACCACTTTGGCGACGTCCCGCGCTGGCATCAGCGCGCCGGTCGGGCACGCTTGTACGCATTCACCGCAGGCGACGCATGTCGACGCGCCCATCGGATCGTCGAGGTCGAAGACGATCTTCGAGTAGCCGCCGCGGAAGGCGTAACCGATGACGTCGTTGACCTGTTCCTCGCGGCACGCGCGCACGCACCGCTTGCACTGGATGCAGGCGTCGAGGTGCACGGCGATCGCCGGATGCGACACATCTTCGACGGGCTGCGACCGCGCCTTGAACCGCGGCTTGCCGACGCCCATCTTCTTCGCCCACAGATCGAGCTCGGAGTTCAGCGTGTACGACGTTTCGGGGACGTCCGACAGCAGCAGCTCGATCGACATCTTCTGGCTGATGACGGCGCGCGGGCTGTTGGTCGTCACCTCCATGCCGTCCTTCGGGTAGCGGCAGCAGGACGGCGCGAGCACGCGCTCGCCTTTGATCTCGACCATGCAGGTCCGGCAATTCCCGTCGGCGCGCATGCCTTCCATGTAGCAGAGACGCGGCACCTCGATGCCGTGGGCGTGCGCCGTCTGCAGGATGGTCTGGTCCTCCTGCGCGGCAATCGTCTTCCCGTTCAGCGTGAACGTGACGAGCTTCGGCGCCACGTCCGTGTTGGTCTGATGCATCACTCCACTTCCCACGGGAAATACTTCAGGACCGACAGCACCGGGTTCGGGGCCGCCTGGCCGAGACCGCAGATCGACGCATCCATCATCGCCTGCGACAGCTCCTGCAGCAGCGGCTTGTCCCACCGCTTGTCATGCATCAAGTGCAACGCCTTCTCGGTGCCGACGCGGCACGGCGTGCACTGGCCGCACGATTCGTCGGCAAAGAACTTCATCACGTTCCGCGCCGCTGCGGCAGCCTTGTCCTGATCCGACAGCACGACGATGGCGGCCGATCCGATGAAGCAGCCGTAGGGAGTCAGTGTGTCGAAGTCGAGCGGGACATTGGCCATCGATGCAGGCAGAATGCCGCCCGACGCGCCACCGGGCAGATAGCCGTAGAGTCTATGACCGTCGAGCATGCCGCCGCAGTGCTCGTCGATCAGGTCGAGCAGCGTGATGCCCGCCTCGGCGACATGTACGCCAGGCTTCTTCACACGGCCACTGACCGAGAACGAGCGCAGCCCCTTGCGACCTTCCCGTCCGAATCCGGCGAACCAGGCCGGCCCCTGTTCGATGATGACGCGCACCCAGTGGAGCGTCTCCATGTTGTGCTCGAGCGTGGGGCGATCGAACAGGCCGACCTGCGCCACATACGGCGGGCGCAGCCGAGGTTCACCGCGCTTGCCCTCGATGGAATTGATCATCGCCGACTCTTCGCCGCAGATGTAGGCACCAGCGCCGCGGCGGAGATGGAACTCGGGAATCCTGCACGGCGGGTCGGCCTGCAGCGCGGCCAGTTCGCGCTCGAGGAGGGCGCGGCAGCCGTGATATTCGTCGCGAAGATAGATGTATACCGCGTCGATGCCGACGGCCCACGCGGCGATGATTGCGCCTTCGAGAAAACGATGGGGATCGCGCTCGAGGTAGTAGCGATCCTTGAATGTGCCGGGCTCGCCCTCGTCGATGTTGATCGCCATCAGCCGCGGCGCCGGTTCCGCCGCAACGAGTTTCCACTTGCGCCCCGCCGGAAACCCGGCACCGCCCAGACCCCGGAGTCCCGAGTCCTCCATCAACGCGATGATGTCGGCCGGCGAGCGCTCCCCCCTCACGCACGCCGCGGCCAACGCGTACCCGCCGTCGGCTTTGTAGGCGGCGTAGTCGATGTGACCCGGTGTGATGGTGAGATCGGTGGTCGAGTGCGTCACCTCGCCGCACGTGATCGCTGACTCGATTTTTTCGATGGTGGCGTATTGAATCGGGTTCTGTCCGACCACCGCCACTGGTGCCGTCTCGCATCGGCCCACACACGGCGCGTGCAGCACGCGCACGTCCTTGCCGAGAATCGACGGAAGCGACTTCAGCAGCTGGTGCGACCCTGCCAGGTCGCAGGCGATCGAGTCGCAGACTCGCACGGTGATCGCCGGGGGAGCGGCCTCGCCTTCCTTCACGACGTCGAAGTGATGGTAGAAGGTCGCCACCTCGTAGACCTCAGCCATCGCCATGTCCATTTCGGCCGCGAGCGCCACGAGATGGGCCGCCGACAGGCAGCCGTAGCGGTCCTGAATCTTGTGCAGATGCTCAATCAGCAGGTCGCGTCGGCGGGGGGCCTCACCAAGGAGGGCACGAACCTCCTCGCGCGCTTTCGGATCGACGGCGCGTCCTTTCGGCGTCGCGCGCACGCGCGATCGCTTGCCCTTGGATGGCGTCTTCAGTCCTGTGGGTTCGCTCATTCTGGTCCCGATTGGGTTAACTGCCCATGTTATCATCAGGTTACCCGCCTTCGCCCTTCGGGCTTCGGCGAGGCAGGCTCTGCCTGCCACACCCATGTTTGTTGAGTTTCTCGGCATCCCACGCGAGCGTGCGGGCATCTCCGAACTCGAGGTCGATGCGGCAACGTTGGGCCAGCTGCTCGGAACCCTCGCGACCCGATGTCCGGGCCTGCGCGAGCTCATCGCCGACGACCGGCTGCACCCGTCGATTGCCGCCAACCTGAATGGCGATGAGTTCGTGTCGGATCCGTCGAGACGGCTGGCACCGCACGACCGGTTGATCATCCTGTCGGCGGACGCAGGCGGATAGGCGAGGAAACCCCGTAATTCAGAATTTAGAATGCAGAATGCAGACATTGCTTGAGCCCATGCCGCGTTGTCTGCATTCTGAATTCTGCATCCTGCATTGACCTGATGCCATTCGGTTACAACGGCGCTTATCTGCGCATCGATGTTTCGAGCGGTCAGGCCACGCGAGTGCCGTTGCCGGAGGCTGTACTCCGTCAGTACATCGGCGGCTCCGGTCTGGGCGCGCGCCTCCTGCTCGACGAAAACGGGGTCGCCGATCCGCTCGCGCCCGAAGCGCCGCTCGTCTTTGCCTTCAGTCCGCTTGTGGGCAGTCCGCTCACGACATCCGCCAAGTTCGCCGTCGTCAGCCGGAGCCCGCTCACCGAGCGCTTCAACGATTCGCTGGCGAGCAGCGGCTTTGCGATTGCCGGCAAGCGCGCCGGCTGCGATGCCATCGTCATCGTGGGCCGCGCGACGGCGTTGTCAGTGCTCGTGATCGACGACGACGCCGTTCGTCTGGAACCCGCCGACGACGTTCGTGGCGAGACCTGCGCGGTGACCGAGGAACGGGTCAGAGCGAGGCTCGGCTCCGACTTTCGCGTCGCCTCGATCGGGCCGGCGGGCGAGCGCGGCGTGCGCTACGCCACGATCTCGCACGACGGACGTCACGCCGGGCGCGGCGGCAGTGGAGCTGTGCTCGGCAGCAAGAACATCAAGGCGATCGCGGTGCGCGGCACCACGCGAGTCGAGTGGGCCCATCCACGCGAGCTGACCGACTTGAGCCGCGATCTCTCGAAGCGATCGTTTGGCCCCGCGACGGCCAAGTACCGCGAGCTCGGGACGGCGACCAACCTACTAACGTTCAACCGCTTCGGCACGCTGCCGACACGCAACTTCCAGAGCGGCACGTTCGAGGACGCGGAGCAGCTCTCGCCCGAGCAACTCTCCGAGGCGCACGCGCGGACCAGAGCCAGCTGTGTCGCGTGCACGATCGGCTGCGAACACATCTATTCGCTCGGGGATCGAGGCGTACGGCTCGAATACGAGAGCCTGTTCGCGCTTGGGTCCTTGTGCGGTGTCGGTGATGGCGACGCGGTGCTACGCGCGTCGAAGCGCTGCGACGAACTCGGCATCGACACGATCAGCGCCGGCGGCACGATCGCCTTTGCGATGGAATGCGTCGAGCGAGGTCTGCTCGAAGCTCCCTGGCTCACGTTCGGCAGCGGAGAGGCGGTGCTGCGCGCCATCGAGCTGATCGGCAAGCGCGAAGGGATTGGCCATCTGCTCGCGGAAGGGAGCCGCCGTGCGGCGGTCTCGATTGGACAGGGCAGCATCGCCTTTGCGCCGCAGGTCAAAGGCCTCGAGATTCCCGGCTACGAGCCGCGCGGCCTGCAGACGCTGGCGCTCGGTTTCGCCGTGGGTGCGCGCGGCGCCGATCACAATCGGAGCGGCGCCTACGACGTCGACTTCTCGGACAAGGTGGACCGCCGCCATGCGACGCTCGACTCTGTCCGCTACGCGATCGAGTCGGAAGACAAAGCCGCGCTGATGGATTCGTTGATCCTGTGCAAGTTCCTTCGCCGCGTGCTCGAGGACTTTCACGCCGAATCGGCGGCGATGCTGCGCGCCGTCACCGGCTGGGACGTGACGGCCGACGAACTGCGGGACACCGCCCGCCGCATCCTCTCGGCGAAGCGGCAGTTCAATCTGCTCGCTGGCTGGACGCCGGACGAAGACACGTTACCGGATCGATTCTTCAACGCGCCGCTGCCAAACGATCCTGGTGCGATGCTGTCGCGCGAGCGTCTTGAGGAGCTCGTCGCGGAATACCATCGGCAACGTGGGTGGTGACCGCGCGTCAGCGATCATTAACGAGACGTTAATAAAAGATCGCCAATCGCCAATAGACTCTCTCGCATGACGGGCGCCCGTGTCGGCTGCTATGGACTCGCCGTTGTCCTCGTTTTTCAGTCCGCCTGCGCACAGCCACCACCACGGGAAGAGGACGTCGCCGCGGTCGTCAACGCCTTTTACGGGGCGATCACAGCCGCCAAACCCGGCGACGTGATGCGCCTCATCGCGTCAGACGCGGTGTTCATCGAGTCGGGAAGGATTGAGACACGGGCTGAATACGAAATGAACCATCTCCCCGCGGACATTGAATTCGAGCAGAAGGTCAAGGGAGCGCGGGGGCCTCTCCGGGTGACGTTCGACGGCCGCAACACGGCCTGGGTCATCTCCCGCGCCGAGTACGACGAAGGCAACCCCGAGAAGTACATCATCACGCAGTTAATGGTCCTGACACGTGACTCCGGCGATTGGAAGATCCGCACGATCAGCTGGTCCTCGAATCAGCCTTGAAACAACGGGCGACCAACTCACAGTCAGCGGTGTCTAACGTCACTGTCAGAGTTGCTCGAGGCACGATCTTGCCATCGTGCCCGATGCCCATCGCCGATCCGGATCGACGAGAACAACCTGCGTTGGAGGCGAAGCCATGCGCACCCGCACGTGTGTTCTTCTCGTCGTCTCGACAATCGTCGTTGTACTTCTTGCTATCGACGCCTGGTACGATGTCGTCAACAACCCACTGCCGCCGCCATCCTTAAGCGGCGGTGTTGCTGGCATCGCTCTTTCGACGGGCGGGGCTCTCGCGGTAGCCGCGCCAGTCGCAAAGAACACCACCGAGAGCTATCCGCCGAGCGCTGGGGGTGCTCTCGATGCGAACGCAGACGCGATCCCGGGCCGGCATTCCCCGGGCGGGCGGCCAGAACGGCAGGGCCGTCCATTCAACACCGAGTCCTACGATCACATCGACGAGAATCCATTCCGCCGCGTCGATGCCGACCCACTCTCGACGTTCTCGATCGACGTCGACACCGCGTCGTATGCCAACGTGCGGCGGTTCCTCACTGACGGGGCGTTGCCGCCGGCCGGGGCAGTACGCATCGAGGAGATGATCAATTACTTCCGGTTTGACTATCCGCAGCCTTCGGGTGGCGCGCCGTTCTCGATCACGACCGAGCTGACAATGGCGCCGTGGAATCCGCGCCATCGGCTGGCGCTCATCGGGCTGCAGGGACGGGCGATTGCGCATCGCGATCCCGCCCCCCGCAACCTGGTGTTCCTCATCGACGTGTCCGGGTCGATGATGCCGCCCGACAAGCTGCCGCTCGTGCGCACCGCGATGCGCCTGCTCACCGACGTCCTGACGGAAAACGATCGCGTCGCCATCGTCGTCTACGCCGGCAACAGCGGCCTGGTGCTCCCATCGACGTCAGGCGATCAGAAGGAGCGCATTCATCACGCGCTCGCCCGACTCGAGGCAGGAGGATCGACCAACGGCGCCTCCGGCATCACGCTGGCCTATGAGGTCGCGCGTCGGAACTTCATTCATGGTGGCGTCAATCGCGTGATCCTCGCAACCGACGGCGACTTCAACGTCGGTGTCACGAATCAGAGCGATCTGGTGCAGCTCATCGAGCGGGAGCGCGCGACCGGGATCTTCCTGTCGGTGCTCGGCGTCGGCACGGGCAATCTGAAGGACTCGACCATGGAGAAGCTGGCGGATAAGGGGAACGGCAACTATGCCTACCTCGATTCAGTGCACGAGGCCCGCAAGGTGCTGGTGCGGGAGGCCGGCAGTACGCTTGAGACCATCGCCAAGGATGTGAAGATTCAGGTCGAATTCAATCCGCGCGAAGTGAGTGCCTATCGACTCATCGGCTACGAGAACCGCCTGCTGCAGCACGAGGACTTCAACGACGACACGAAGGACGCCGGCGAGATCGGCGCCGGTCACTCAGTGACCGCGCTCTACGAGATCGTGCCGGTGGGCGTGAAGACCGAGGCGGGCGACGTCGATCCGCTGAAGTATCAGCGCGAGCCGCGCGACACGCGTGGGGCGTCGTCTGGTGAGCTCCTGACCGTCAAAGTGCGCTACAAAGCGCCTGATGGTGAGACCAGCCGTCTCCTGAGTCGAGCCGTCATGAGCCGGCCGTCGGCGATGATGGCCAACGTTGGATTTGCGTCGGCAGTGGCGGAGTTTGGGATGCTGCTGCGTGGATCGCGAGCGATGCCTGATGCGTCGTTCGAGTCGGCTGCCACGCGCGCGCGCAGATTCCAAGGCGACGACGAGGAAGGCTATCGAGCGGAGTTCATTCATCTCGTCGAGAGGGCCGCCAATCTTCGTCGCGGCGAACAGTGGAGAGAATCGCGGCGTTGACGGGCGCACGAAAATCAGCCCTGAGTCCTGGCCCCTAACGCTCGCGACCTGGCTCAGGGCTGAATCGTGATTCCTGAATCCTGATTCCTCCGGGATCGATTGAGCTATGCCTTGGGCACCAGCTTGAGGATTCGACCCTTGGCACTGTCGGTCAGCACGTAGATCGCGCCATCGGGTCCCTGACGCACGTCGCGCAGTCGCTCGCGCTCCGGCTGCAGATCCTGCAGCAGCCGTTCCTCGCCGACGACCTTGTCGCCCTTGACCGACAGCCGCACCAGATTCGTGCTGCCGAGACCGCCGATGAACAGGCTGTTCTGCCACGCTGGGAACAGCTTGCCGGTGTAGAAGATCATCCCGCTCGGCGCGATGTTCGGATCCCAGTAATAGATCGGCTGCTCCATGCCTTCTTTCTGCTGGATGCCGCCGGTGATCGGCGGGCCCTGATACTCGATGCCGTAGGCGATCGTCGGCCAGCCGTAGTCCTTTCCTTTGCGCGAGATGTTCACTTCGTCGCCGCCGCGCGTGCCGTGCTCGACTTCCCACAACTCGCCGGTGCCCGGATTGAGCGCGGCCGCCTGCACGTTGCGATGGCCGTACGACCAGATCTCCGGGCGCACGCCCTGCTTGCCGACGAACGGGTTGTCCTTGGGGACCGAGCCGTCGGGGTTGAGGCGCACGATCTTGCCGAGCAGGCCGTCCATCCGTTGCGCCTGCATGCGCCCCTCGGTAATCGAGCGCTCGCCGAGCGTGATGAACAGCGTGCCGTCGCGATTGAACACCAGGCGTCCGCCAAAGTGCAGCGGCGAGTTCAGCGATGGCGCTTGATGGAAGATGACCTGCACGTTCTCGACCTTCGGCGCCGAACCGTCGACGAACTTCCCGCGGGCGACCGCGGTGTTGTTCATCATGCTCTCGCCGGGCTCGGCGTAGCTCCAGTAGATCAACTGATTCTTCTGGAACGCCGGGTCGAGCGCGACGTCGAGCAGTCCACCCTGACCGCGCCCGTCCACCATCGGCAGACCGGCGACCGGCTCGGACATCTGCTTGCCATCGGCGCTCACCACGCGCAATCGGCCTGGCTTCTCGGTGACCAGCATCCTGCCGTCGGGCAGGAAGGTCAGACCCCACGGATTGACGAGGCCTTCGGTGACCGTGACGACGGTGAACGCGACGTTCAGCTTCTGCTCTGGGGCGCGCGTCTGGCCGGGCACCGCCGGCTTCTGATCGGGCGCGTTCGGCGGACGCACGTTCATCCCGTCTTCAGGGCCACCACCGGGAGGTCCGCCACCCCGTCGCCCGCCGGGCGGTGGCCCAGCCGGAGCGGGACCCTGCTGCGCGGCGACATAGAACGAACATCCAAAGGCGAGGACGAGCGCTGCGGCTATGACGGTTCTTCTCATGGCGCTCATTCTATCAATCAGTCAATTCAAGGCTCAGTACCGTCTCTTCAACTGACGCATCAGATCGAACTTGGCCGTATCGGCCACGGCCATCACCGCCATCACGCCCGCTTGCACGGGATCGCTGACCACGAGATCGGCGGCGTCGGGGACGCTGCCGGCCATGTTCAGCGAAATCACCGGCAAGCCCAGCGCTCGTACTTCCTCCACCGCGGTCGAGATGTCGCCGCCCATCAGCGCGCCGGCCAGCACCAGCATCTTCACGCGCGGCAGGCGTCCGGTCGCGCGCACGGCGGCGGCCAACTCCTGTTCGCCGACGAGCGGAATCGTATCGACCGAGATGCGCTCGCCGCGGATGTTGTGGCGATCGGCCTCGGTGATCGCACCCATCGCCACCTGTCCCACCTGTGCTCCGCCCCCCATGACGATGATGCGCTTGCCGTAAATCTTGGCGAACGACGGCGTCTCGGTGGCCTGGTCGACGCCCGCGACGCGGCGCAGGTCGTCGAGCACCGGATCGATCCGGCCGTCCGGCAACGCGAACTCGAAGTAGATGCCGACCGACGCGCTGCCCGGGTGGATGTCGACGTAGGTGATGTTCGCCTGATGATCGGCGAGCACCTTGGTCAAATCCGAGAGCATGCGAGGACGATCGGTCAGGGTGCAGAGAATGGCGTGGGCGCTCATCTGGGAAT